>TARA_B110000438_G_scaffold97150_1_pt1 | contig 19330 bp, 16 predicted proteins | sample TARA_B110000438 | Tara Oceans TARA_B110000438 (sample SAMEA4398413) | marine metagenome | biome: Polar Biome; feature: [MES] marine water layer (ENVO:01000295) within the mesopelagic zone...; material: water (ENVO:00002006), including particulate matter (ENVO:01000060) such as...... | reverse complement strand
TTTAGAGCCGCTTTTGAACTCTGCCATTTTATTGACTAAATAATCACTTTGTTTTATCATTTTAGAGATATGATTTTTTAAATATTTTCTATTTTCTTTAAAATTATCTTTAAACTTCTCATACTCTTTTCCCTCAATCATTTTATATAATTCTTTTGAGGTTTCTAGATATAATTTAATGACTTCTTCATTAATTGGATTATCCATAATAATATTTGTATATAAATTTTCATCACCACCCGTTATTCTAGATGAAAAAGCAATATTAGATAAGTATATAGGACTACATATTTCCATTATTTTATCAAGATCAGGATTAATTTTTTTCATTGCTGTAGTAAAACAGACATGAGAAAAGTGGGTCATCCCTTGAATCAGACTCATGTATTTATCATGTTCTTTTAATGAACTTACTTCAGTTGTATTTAATCCAATTTTATTGAATATTTCTTTTATGTATTTATATTTTTCTCCCTTATTTACTGGTATAGTTATTATGTTCTGCCCTTTAAATTCATTTAATGGTCCAAATAGAGGATGACATGATATGATTTCATAATTAGAGTTTTTTAACTCATTTTTAAGTATCGACTTTACTGATGTAAAGTCACTAAAAACCTGATTTACAGATATTTTTTTCTTTATTGATTTATAAACACTTAATGTTTTATCTATTGGGACAGTTAATATTATCCAATCACAAGTATTTAATATAGTTTTTTCTTGATCTTTTGAATTCTCATCAGATATAATCACATCATAACCAATTTCGGTTAATACTTTATTAAATGATGATCCCATCTTACCAGTTCCACCAATAATTCCTATTTTATTAATCATCTTTTTAATTTATTAGGGTCACGAATATATCTCTATTTTTAAAAATGATGAAAAATAATGTAAATTTAATTTCTCAAACAACTTAATCTATTATGATAAAAAAATTACTATTACTTTATATTATACTAATCTTTTGTAGTGCTGATTATATTCTTTCAAAAGATTTATATCCTAAAAATCCTAATATTGATATTTTAAATTATTCATTTGAACTACATCTTAATGATACTAATGATATAATTTATGGTAAAGCAAATATTAAACTTCATATTAAGCCTGGTGAAAAAAGTGTAAGGCTTGACTTGATTTCTAAAACAAAAGATATGAAGGGGATGAGTGTTGATGAAGTTTATTTTAATGATAAAGAGGTTCCTTTCACTCATCTTAATAATGTTCTATCTATAAATACAGATGGATTTAAATACATGATTAATGATATAGTTACTGTAAAATATAGTGGAATACCTGTTACTGGATTAATTATAGGAGAAAATATGCATGGGGACAGAACATTTTTTAGTGATAATTGGCCAAATAAAGCTAGAAACTGGCTTCCACTTGTAGATCATCCTTATGATAAATCAACTTCAGAATTTATTATTATTGCTCCAAATCGTTATCAAGTAATTTCTAATGGTTTATTAGTTGAAGAATCAAATCTTGAAAATAATCTTAAAAGGACTCATTGGAAGCAGTCTGTTCCAATTTCATGTTGGCTTTACGCTATTGGTGTCGCTGAATTCGCTGTAGATTATGTAGATTATTTCGATGGAAAATCAATACAAACCTGGGTGTATAAACAAGATAGAAATAATGGGTTTTACGACTTTAAAATTCCAACGAAGAAAACATTAGAATTCTTTTCTAATTATGTTGGTCCATTTGCTTATGAGAAGCTAGCTAATGTACAATCTAATAGCGTTAGTGGTGGAATGGAATCTGCTACAGCAATATTTTACAGTGACATTTCTGTTACTGGAGAAAGAAGTGTTAGATGGAGAAATGTTATTATTCACGAGGTTGCTCATCAATGGTTTGGAAATTGTGTTACAGAATATGATTGGGATGATGTTTGGTTAAGTGAAGGATTCGCTACTTATTTTACTTTAATGTTTAGAGAATATGCTTATGGTAGAGAAGATTTTGTTGAAGGTTTAAAACAAGCTAGAGACAGAGTATTTAATTATTATGAAAAAGATAAAAAAGCGAGTATAATTCATAATAATTTAAGTGATATGAAGAAAGTTTTAACTTATGATTTACAATATCAAAAGGGAGCCTGGGTTTTACATATGCTTAGAAATTATATTGGTGATGATTTTTTTAGAGAAGGTATAAGAAATTATTATTCAAAATACTTTAACTCAAATGCTACAACAGAGCAATTTAAAATTGAAATGGAAAAAGTTTCTAATAAGGATTTAGATATATTTTTTGATCAATGGTTATATAAAGGAGGTAACATTATTTTGGATGGAGATTGGACATATAACAAAAACAAAAAGCAAATTGTTATGAACTTAAAACAAAATCAAAATGATGGATATTATTTTGATATGCCATTAGAGGTTGAAATTTTTTATGAAAATAAAATATTAACTAAATTACATGAAATTAAAATTCAAGAAGGATCATATAATTATATTATTTCTTCAGACGAAGAACCCAAAAATATAATATTGGACCCTAAAACTAAGTTGTTAGCTAGATGGAATTTTTTAAAGAAATAAACTAAATATTACCCAATGAAACTAATTAAATCAATAATACTAATATTAATAACTACTTTTTCTTTTGAACTATATTCTCAAGAAACAAATAAAATTGTCTCAAACATTCAAGGTTTAGTTCTTGATGTTGGTGAAAATTTCATGTCATCATCAGTAATAATGGATGAAAATAATAATGAACTTACTTTTAGTAATATGATTTATTACTCCAGGAATAGGGAAGCTCTTCAAGTAAATAATGAAACAGGAGAAATTAATGCTATTTTACCAGGTTTTCATGATGTTATAGTCATATGTATACAAGAAGGAGGAAAAAGATTAAGATCTAATTTCACTGTAAGTGTTAATTATCCGCCTGTTAACGAAATAAAAATATTTTTAAATAATGACGTGCTGTATACAGATTCATATGTTCCTTTATCATATGAAGTTATTGATGAAAAGGGTTTTGTGAGAACAGATGTAAAATTTGATTTATCTTCTTCAAATGATTTGATTAGTATTGATAATTTAAATAATATTAAAGCAATAAAAGCTGGAAAAGTTACTTTAAAAGCCTCTTTTGAAGGTATTTCTAGTTCTGTAATTCTTGAAATTAAAAAAAATCCTATTACATATATTAAACTTGAATCAAATAGTGAAGAAGCTAGAACCGGAGATGTTTTTAATTTTAAAGCTTCTGCTTATGATAAAAAAGGCGATTTGGTTTTAAATGCCCCATTTAATTTTTCTTTTACTGGTAAATCCTATGATAAAAGTAATACTGCTTCAGGTCTTATTAAAGATGATGGAAGATTTGTTGGTGATGTAGCTGGTCAGTATATTATAACTTCAAATGTTGGTAATATTTCTACTTCTAAAATTGTTAATGTTATAGATAGGAATATTAAAAGAAAATTTAAAAATATTGGAACAGGTACTGTTAATGATAAACATACATCTGATTTTTGGGTTTTTGAAGGAGTAGACGGTAGAGATTATGCTGTTTCTGGAACATGGGGTGCTGATGGTACTTCTTATTTTTGGGATGTAACAGACCCATCCAGTATAACTAAAATCGATAGTATTCAGGTTGATGCAAGAACTGTTAATGATGTTAAAGTATCAGAAGATGGTAAAATATGTGTTATAAGTAGGGAAGGAGCTTCAAATAGAAAAAATGGTATGATAATAATAGATGTTTCTAATCCATATGACGTTAAGATTATATCTGAATATACAAAAAATTTAACCGGTGGTGTTCATAATGTTTTTATATATGAAAATCATGTTTATGCACTAAGTAATAGTGAAAAGTATTATGTGATTAATATTGAAGACCCTTATAACCCTAAAGAAATTGGTAAATTTGAATTAGGAAAACCTGGTCAATCTATTCATGACGTATGGATAGAAGATGGAATCGCATACTCATCAAATTGGAAAAATGGTGTGTATTTGGTTGATGTAGGTAATGGTATTGCTGGAGGATCTCCATCAAACCCAGTTGCTTTTGCTAATTACGATTATGCAAGTGGAGCTCATCATGCTACATTTCCTTTTAAAAGTAAATCAACAGGTAAATTTTATACTGTTTTAGGTGATGAGATTTTTCCTAATGGAATTGATGTGGCTGGTCAAAATGTAACTGCAGGGTTTTTACATTTTGTAGATTTTTCAGATTTGGATAATCCTGTAGAAGTTGCAAGATATGAATTGCCTGGAGATGGATCTCATAATTATTGGATTGAAGATGATGTTTTGTATGTAGCTATGTATACAGGTGGTGTTAGGGTAGTTGATATAAGTGGTGATTTATTAGGTGACCTATATAAGCAGGGTAGAGAAATTGGTTATATATTACCAGGTAATAAAGATGGATATATACCAAATTCAACAATGAGTTGGGGAGCGCAATTATATAAGGGTCATGTTTTTTATTCAGATTGGAATTCAGGAATAGGATCTGCTAAACTTGAACCTATAAAGCCAGAGAATTCTAAAGCTAATATTAATTAATAGTAATGTCTAAACTCATTTTATCAATATTTTTATTAATATATTCTTTTTCATTAAATGCTCAAAATTATTATGTATATGTTACTGCTGAGTCTGATGATGAAGTATCTATTATTAAATTTGATGGTAAAGAAGCATCAGAGTTCAAAAAAATACCAGTAGGAGTATGGCCTCAAGAAAATGAAGGCCCACATGGGATAACTGTAGATCCAAATGGAAAATTTTGGTATTTAAGTTTAGCTCATGGAAATCCTTTTGGAACTCTTTATAAATATTCAACAGAAACTAATAAAGTTGTAGGTAAAACTCAATTAGGATTATTTCCTGCTTCGATGCAAATTTCTGAAACTACTGGTCTTCTTTATTGTGTTAATTTTAATCTTCATGGTGATATGAAACCTAGTAGTGTATCTGTAGTTGATCCTGAATCTATGATTGAAATAAAAAAGATAACAACAGGTTCTATGCCCCATGGTTCTAGGATTTCAGCAAATGGTCTTTTTCATTATTCTGTGGCAATGATGTCTGATGAATTATTTGAGATTGATGCTATTTCATTAAAAGTTAATAGAACATTGAAACTAAATGTTACTAATTCGAGTATGCATCATTCAGGAGAAATGAATCATTCAATGATGAATCATTCTGTAATAAAACCAACATGGGTTATACCTCACCCAACTAATAATAAAATTTATATTGCTGCTAATGGTTCAAATGAGATTATTGAAGTAGATAAAGATTCTTGGACTATTGAAAATAGATTTGAAACAGGTAATGGACCATATAATGTTGAGATTTCTCCTAATGGAAAATTATTTGTGGTAACCTATAAAGGTGATGGAAGTACTGCTATTTGGGATATTGAATCAAAAAAAGAATTAAAAGTTATTAAAAATACTAGGAAAGTTTCTCATGGAGTTGCTATTTCCTCTGATAGTAAGTTTGCTTTTATATCCGTTGAAGGTATAGGGGGTGAGCCAGGTACCGTTGATGTTATCGATTTAAAATCTTTTTCTAAAGTTTCTTCAGTTAATATTGGAAAACAAGCTGGAGGGATAGCATTTTGGAAAATATCTAATTAAATTGCAAAAAAAATAAAGTCTATGTTATGAAGAAATATTTGATAATATTACTATCAATAATTTTTAGTTGTGATAATGTTCAAAAATCTGATATTGATCTTCAAGTAAGTGATATTATTTCAAATATGACACTTGAAGAAAAGGTAGGGCAGATGACACAAATAAATCTTACAGTAATTGCTAAAGGTCCAAATAAATGGGGTTCAACTTTTCCTTTAGAAATAGATCCTATTAAAGCTAAAAAAGCTTTAGTTGATTTTAAAGTAGGATCAGTTTTAAATACAATAAATAATACAGCTCAGAACCCTGAAACTTGGTTTAAAACAATTTCTGATATTCAGAAATACTCTATTGATAGTACTAGAATGAAAATCCCATTAATTTATGGAATTGATGCTATACATGGAACTACTTATACTGATGGAGCTACAATGTTTCCACAACAGATTACCACTGCGGCAAGTTGGAATCCTGAAAATGCATATAATATGGCTCTTGTTTGTGCTTATGAAACTAGAGCTTCAGGTATTCCTTGGAACTTTTCACCTGTTTTAGACTTAGGATTAGATCCTAGGTTTTCAAGACAATTTGAGACTTTTGGTGAAGATCCATTATTAGTGGAAAGATTTGGGTTAGAGATGATAAAAGGATATCAGGGATTAAATAATGATATTTCAAATAAATATAGTGTTGCAGCCTGTTTAAAGCATTTTGTGGGTTATCATGCAACTATCTCTGGTAAAGATAGAACTCCTGCATATATTCCAGATAACGTATTAAGTGAATATCATATTGAGCCATTTAAAAAAGCTATTGAAGCAGGTGCTAAAACAGTCATGATTAATTCAGGTCTTATAAATGGTGTTCCTGTTCATGCAGATTATAATCTTATGATTAATGTTTTGAGAAACAAATTAGGTTTTGAAGGTGTTATACTTACTGATTGGGAAGATATCAGAAAACTTCACGATAGAGATAAAGTAGCTAAAAATCAAAAAGAAGCAATTAAAATGGCAATTAATTCAGGAATAGACATGTCAATGGTTCCATATGAATATGAACATTTTGTCAAAAATCTAATTTCTTTAGTAGAAGAAGGTGGGGTTAGTATGGAGAGAATAGATGATGCTGTTAAAAGAATATTAAAACTTAAAATCGAATTAGGTTTATTTGATAATCCAGTAACAGATTATAGAGATTATCCTGATTTTGGATCAAAAAAACATCATAATTTAGCTTATAAAGCTGCTTCAGAATCAATTACTTTATTAAAAAATGAGAATAATATATTACCTATTGAAGGAAATCCAAAAATTTTAATTGCTGGTCCTAATGGAAATAATATGAGAACATTAAATGGTGCCTGGACTTACTCATGGCAGGGGGATTTAACTGATAGGTTTGCTGGGGAATTTAATACTATTTATGAATCATTTTTAAGTACTTATGGTAAAAATAATGTTAAATATATACCTGGAGTTTCATATAAAGATGGTGGTCAATATTACGATATGATAGAAAATGATATTAATAAGGTTGTAAACGAAGCAAGAAAATCTGATTATATTATTTTATGTTTAGGTGAGAATACATATACTGAAAAACCTGGAGATTTAAATAACCTTGAAATTCACCAATTACAGATAAAATTAGCAAAAGAATTAGCTAAAGTAGGTAAACCAATTGTTTTAATATTAAATCAAGGTAGACCTAGATTAATAACTGATATTGAGGGACTTATGAATGGTATAATTAATATTTATTTACCTGGAAATATGGGTGGAGATGCTCTTGTAGATATTGTATCAGGAAAAGTAAATCCTTCTGGAAAACTACCATTTACATACCCAGCTTATGCAAATTCTTTGTTACCTTATTATTATAAACCAGCAGAAGTACAAAATAATTCACAAGGTGCATATAATTATGTAGGTGAAGTTAATAATTTATACGATTTTGGCTATGGATTAAGCTATTCTAGCTTTTTGTATTCAAATTTTAATACAGATAAAGATTCATATAATATTACAGATACTATAAAAATAGGTGTCCAAGTTACCAATAATAGTAATATTGATGGCTTAGAAACAATTCAACTATATTCTTCTGATCTTTATGCGTCTATAACACCTGATAATAAAAGGTTAAGAGATTTTAATAAAATTGAAATTAAGGCAGGAGCATCAGCATTTATAACTTTTAATCTACCAGTTAGTAAATTAGCCTTTGTTAATACTAGTAATGATTTCGTTATAGAACCTGGAAAGTTTAAACTATCAATTAATAAATTAAATAAAGAGATAATAGTTAATTAATAATTGTTATATAATTTATATTATGTTAAATAGAAAATAACATGCACATTATACTAAATATTATAATAACATTAATCATTAACATAAATAGTGATAAGCAAGAGATATATGGTGTGTTAGATAAACTGCATAAGTATGCTTCAGAGGCTGATGGTGATAACTATTTTAAATTATTTAATACAAATGCAGTATTTCATGGTACTGATTTGAATGAAAGATGGACTATTAAAGAATTTAAGGAATATGCTTTAAAAAGATTTGATTCTGGAACTGGATGGACCTATAAAGCTATTGAGAGAAATGTTTTTATAAACTCTAATAATACTACTGCTTGGTTTGATGAGATTCTAATTAATGAAAAGTATGGTAAATTCAGAGGTACAGGAGTTTTATCTAAAGAAAATAATATATGGAAAATTGATCAGTATAACTTATTATTACCAATACCAAATGATCTACTTTTAAACTATTCAAAAGAAATTAAAGACTATTTAAATAAAAATTAGTATTATGAAAAATCTATTAATTAAATTATTAAGATGGGGGCTCCGATTACACTCCCTTTTTCATATTATTGAGTTTATATCTGCTATGGTTGAATCAGCTTACATAACAGCTATCATAGCTTTTACGGCAGCATTAATTGAGATCTTAGCAAGTATATTTTTACCAAGAGAACATATACACTTAAAAGGTGTTATTTCTGATGTTCATGAAAAATGTGATGATTAGGTTCTATTGAAGTTCTAAAATTAACTGGTAAATATTTTCAGCATTCTCATAATCTTTCATCTTTATATAAGCTGATCTCAAAACTTCTAAGTGTTCTATATTAGTTTTGTCTCTATTAATTGAAATTGTTAGAATTTGTACTAAATTCTCATAATCTTCTATTATAGAGAAAACAGGATATAAACTACCTATATCTTCATTACTAATCTCATCACCTTTTAAATTCATATATGCCTTTGCATATACAACAGCTTCTGATAATCTTTTATTTCCCTCTGCTTTTAATCTATCAGATTCAGCTTTGTACTTACTTTTTAATGCTATAAAATCAAGATTTCTTTCTAAGTCATAATATGGCTTAGCATAAGCTTTAAATGCATCGATCATATATAATATTGCAATCTCATTATTTTCATCATATTCTAGAGATTTTTTATAAGCTTCAATTGAAGTTGAATAAACAACATCTAATGTATCTAATTTATCTTCTGTTGTAAATTCATTAGACTCCCCTAGCCCAAGACCTAAATTATAATATAATACAGCTCTATTGAAATGTAAGCTCGAATTTGTTGGATCAGTTTTTAGTTGGTTATCTATTTTTAATCTAGCTTCATCAACTTTATTTAGTCTCATTGCAATATTTATTTCAATTGAGGGATAATAGTTATTTCCTGGAAAAACTTCTTTTGCATTTCCAATAAGACTTAATGATTTTATAAATTCTTCACATTCATTAAACAATTCACAATTATTAAATAAAATATTAATGGAGTTTTGATAAACAGTATTTAAGCTTTTTTTAGATAGAACATTTAATTTTATTAGTTTTTCATAAAAATCTAAAGCAACATCATATTTTAAGAGCTGTTCAGCAGTATATCCTCCATATAGTAATCCTAGAGTATCATCAGGATATATTTTAAGTGAGTTAACAAATTCTTCATATGCTAATTGATAATTAGGCTCTCCACTTCCCTGTAATGCGTTTATTGCAAGATTCACAAAATGTGATGATAAATTTTGTATTCCAGCTAGAGAATTATCTATTAACATCAGATCATTAGTTTTAATTTGATTACCAACAGCTTGGTATGATTTTGTAGCTATTTCAATTGCATTGGGATCAATATCTAAAAAATTTTTTGCAATTTCAGAATATATATTTCCTTTAACAAACCAAGATCTGGCTTTAGAATTATTTTTTTCAATTGTCATTGCTAAATCAATTTCACCTTTTGCATCTAAAATTAAAGCTCTTTTTTCACCCATTATTGTTTTTAACTTTGATTTATTCAAATTAGATTCGGCTTTATTAACATTCCCTTTATACTGAGAATAGACATTATTTATAAATAAAAATGGTATTATTAAAATGATTAATTTTTTCATATTAATTATTATTTAAAAATTGATTACACTATAAATATAATTATTCTTCTTCTTTTTCTTCTTCTTTGATTGTTTCAATTTTTGCAACTGATGATATTTCGTCGCCTTCTGATAACCTTATAAGTTTCACTCCTTGGGTGGCTCTTCCCATTACTCTAATATTTTCGTCACTGATTGTTATTCTAATTGTTATTCCTGATTTATTAATAATCATTAACTCATCATTGGTTTTTACTTCTTTAATAGCTACGAGATGTCCTGTTTTATCAGTTGTTTTTAATGTCATAACTCCTTTCCCTCCCCTTTTTGTAATCCTATAATCTAGAATTGATGATCTTTTACCATATCCATTTTGTGAAACCACAAGTAAATCAGATTCTTCTCTTGCAACACATATCATTCCTATTACTTTATCTTTATCATTTTCAAGGCGAACACCTCTTACTCCTGATGCAGTTCTACCCATAGGTCTAACATTACTTTCGTGGAAATTAATAGCTTTTCCAGATTTTTTTGCAATTATGATATTATTTTCTCCATTTGTAAGTTTAACATCTAATAGCCGATCATTTTCTTTGATTGTTATAGCATTAATTCCATTAACTCTTGGCCTTGAATAAGCTTCAAGTTTTGTTTTCTTTATTGTACCCCCTTCAGTACACATTACTAAATAATTGTTATTAAGATATTCTTCTTCAGTTAGGTTAGTAATTGTTATAATAGATCTTATATTATCTCCTGGTTCAATATTTATTAAATTTTGAATTGCTCTTCCTTTAGAGACTTTTGACCCTTCAGGGATTTCCCATACTTTTTTCCAAAAAACTTTTCCAAATTCAGTAAAAATTAGTAGATAATTATGAGTGGATGCAATAAATAAATGCTCATTAAAATCATCATCTTTTGTTTTAACACCTTTAGCACCTAATCCTCCTCTACCTTGAGTTCTATATTCATCTAATGAAGTTCTTTTTAAGTATCCTTCATGGGATACTGTAATTACCATATCTTCATCTGGAATCATATCTTCTACAGTAAACTCTGCAGCTGAATGTTCAATTTCTGATCTTCTTTCATCACCATATTTTGCTTTTATATCTAATAATTCATCTTTAATAATTCCCATTCTTTGATCTTTATTAGAAAGAATATCATTTAAATCTTTAATGTGTTTATTTATTTCCTCGTTTTCTTTATTAATTTTTTCCCTTTCTAAACCAGTAAGTTTTTGCAATCTCATTTCTAAAATTGCTTTTGCTTGTATTTCAGATAATTTATATGATTTTATAAGTGATAATCTTGCTTCTTCAGGATTTTTAGAATTTTTAATCATATCTATTATATCATCAATATTATCTAATGCTATAATATATCCTTGCAAAATATGTGATCTTTTTTCAGCTTCTTTAAGATCATATTCTGTCCTTCTAACAACAACTTCATGTCTATGATCAACATAATTCTCAATTAATTCTTTAAGATTTAAAGTTTTTGGTCTTCCTTTAACTAATGCAACGTTATTAACCCCAAATGAAGATTGTAATTGAGTGTATTTATAGAGATTATTTAAAATTACATTAGGTATTGCATCTCTTTTTAATTCATATACAATTCTTAATCCATTTCTATCTGACTCATCTCTTATATCACTTATACCTTCTAGCCTTTTATCATTTACTAAATGAGCTGTTTTTTCTATCATATTTGCTTTATTAACCATATAAGGAATCTCAGTAACTATGATTTTATCTTTTTCTTTGTCATTAACTTCTATTGATGCTTTAGCTCTCATAACTATTCTGCCCCTTCCTGTTTCAAAAGCAGATTTTACTCCTTGATACCCATAAATTATTCCACCAGTAGGAAAATCAGGTGCTTTGATAAATGTAATTAAATCATCAATTGAACAATCATTATTATCTATATAATGAATAGTACCATCTATCACCTCAGAAAGATTATGAGGAGCCATATTAGTTGCCATACCTACAGCTATACCACTTGACCCATTAACAAGAAGATTGGGAAACTTTGCTGGAAGAACAGAAGGTTCAAATAATGTATCATCAAAATTAGGTTGAAAGTCAACTGTTTCTTTATTAATATCTGATAATAACTCATCAGATATTTTTTTAAGTTTTGCTTCAGTATACCTCATTGCAGCTGCTGAATCACCATCAACAGAGCCGAAGTTTCCTTGACCATCAACTAAAGTATATCTTAATGACCATTCTTGAGCCATTCTTACCATAGTGTCGTATACAGAAGAATCTCCATGTGGATGGTATTTACCTAATACCTCTCCTACTATCCTTGCACATTTTTTAAATGATTTATTATAGTTTACACCTAAACCTAACATTCCAAAAAGAACTCTTCTATGAACTGGTTTAAGACCATCTCTTACATCAGGTAAAGCTCTAGATACAATGACCGACATTGAATAATCAATGTAAGCTCCTTTCATTTCATCTTCAATATTAATTGGTATAATATTCTGATTTTTATCTTCTATCATAAAAAAAATTATAGATAATTATTTGTGAGTAATTGCGGTATGTAAATATATAAAAAAATGCTCTTAAGATTAAGCTTTTATTATACTTTTAATAAAGAATTAACTCCTTTTTTGATACTATCATTTTTTATTAAATAACTCCCCGAAACTAATATATCAGCACCTAAATTATTTAATTTTTTAGATACCGAATTATCTATACCTCCATCAACTTCAATTTTAGTTTCTAGTTTACTATCTATAATTTTTTGTTTTAATAATTTCAACCTTTGAAAAGTTGATTCTTTGAATTTTTGACCTCCTTTTCCAGGATTAACTGACATAATTAATATTAAATCAATTTTATTTAAATATTTATTAATTTTATTTAACTCAGTATCAGGATTTATTGCGATTCCACATTTTATCCCATAAGATTTTATTAAGGTTATATTATCATTAATATTCTGATCTGATTCTATATGAAATGAAATAATATAAGGATTGTATTTTGATAAATTTAAAATAAATTTTTTTGGATTACATACCATTAGATGTATATCAATCTTTTTATCAGTAAGAGATTTTATTTTATCAATATTAAAAATTTTCTCTGTATTTCTATGAACAAAAAAACCGTCCATTATATCAATATGAATGTATTTTGCAATTGATTTATTAATATTATTAATATCTTTTTTAATTTTACTAAAGTCACAATCTAGAATCGATACAGATACACTACTCATTTTCGACTTTATATTTTTTTTTATTAACAGTATTTTGATGAAAACTGGACCTTATCCATCCTCCACCTATTACATCATTATTATCATAAAATACTGCAGCTTGACCTGGAGCTATAGCATTTACCCCACTTCCAAAAAAGACTTTTATTGAGTCGTCGATTTGTTCAATTATTGAAGGACTCCCTAAATCATTGTATCTAATTTTAGTATTAGCATCAATTTTTCCAGAAATTTTATTATACTTCATAAAATTAAGTTTATCAACAATCATTCCATTTCTTTTGAGTTCATCAAATGTTCCTATAATAACTTTATTTTCTTTGCTATTAATTTCAGTAACATAAACAGGATATCCTAAAGCTAAACCAAGTCCTTTTCTTTGTCCAACGGTATAAAATGGATAGCCTTCATGAGTACCTAGTATATTTCCATCAGTATCAATAAAATTACCCTTACCTACTTTTTTATCTAAATCTTTAATCCGGTTTTTTAAAAATCCCCTATAGTTATTATCTGGAACAAAGCAAATTTCATATGACTCTGATTTTTTTACCAAATTATGGTAACCCCATTCTTGAGCAATTTTTCTAATTTCATCTTTATTTAAATGTCCTAATGGAAAGATTGTTCTGGATAAATTTTTTTGACTTATTCCCCATAATGCATAAGATTGATCTTTATTTAAATCTTTACCTTTAGATATATAATATCTGTTATTATCAAAATTTATATTAGCATAGTGACCAGTAGCTATAAATTCACAATCTAATTTATCTGCTCTTTTTAATAAAGATTCCCATTTTATATGTGTATTACATAAAACACAAGGATTTGGTGTCCTTCCATTCATATATTCATCAGTAAAGTAATCAATTACATAGTCTCCAAATTCGTTTCTTATATCTAAGATATTATGATGAAAACCTAAGTCTACAGCAATATTTCTAGCATCATTTATAGATTCTAAGCTACAACATCCAGTTTCTTTAGAAGATGATCCAGAAGAAACGTAATCCCATGTTTTCATTGTTAATCCAATAACTTCATAACCTTGTTCTTTTAATAGAATAGAAGCAACAGAACTATCTATTCCACCGCTCATTGCTACTAAAACTTTACCATGCTTACTCATAATTTTTATCTCTTATAATTATTAAGTAAAATTACGTTTTTTTATATTTAGATTTAGAATATGCCATTAAAGTATTTTGTTAAGGTAGGTCAAGTTAGTAATTTAAGTGATGCTAGATATTGCTCAGCAGTTCAAGTAAATCAAATTGGTTTTAATGTTGATCAATTTTCTGATAATAAAATTTCAATTGATAAAATAGATGAAATTATTGGATGGATTAGTGGTATTGATATAGTTGGAGAATTTGGTGATTCATCCCCTTCTTATATTAATTCTGTTATAAATAAAGGTATATTTAATTATATTCAAATTAATTACCCTGTGAATATTAATAACATTGATTTTAATCATAATAATATAATTATTTCTATAAAAGCAGAAGATTTAATTGATTTTGAATTCAATAAAAATTTTTTAGTAAAATATGAAAATATAAAGTTTGTTATAATTTCTAATATTAATGACTTATCAAAAAAATTAAAAGATATGTTTTCTTATAATTATAAAATTTTAATAAATCCAGGAAATGATTTTAATTTTACTCAGAATCAAATGAAAAAATATTCATTTTATGGATTAAGTTTAATTGGTTCAGATGAAATAAGACCTGGATATAAAGATTATGATTCAATTTCAGAAATAATTGATTTAATCGAAATCTGATTTTAAACACATTAAATATTTAATTGTTTTACCTTGATCAATAAATTTTTTTTCATATTTAGTCTTAATTATCTTAATATCTTTATAATTTTTAGATTTATAAACGTTTTTTGTTGTTTCAATAATTTTAAAATTTGATTTTTTTAAACATTCAATGCTGTATTCAAAAAAATTTAAATCGTCAGTTTTAAGTTTAAGAACACCATTTTTTTTTAATAAACTTTGGTACTTTTTAAGAAATTTTATATTTGTTAACCTTTTTTTTACATCTCTTTTTTTTGGTCTAGGGTCAGGAAAAGTTATCAGAATTTCATCGACTTCATTATTTTTAAAATGATAATCTATTTCTTCAATTTGTATTCTTAAAAAAAATGCATTTTTTGATTTTAATTTATTTAAAATACTTCCCCCCTTCCATATTCTAGATCCTTTTATATCAATACCTATATAATTTATATCTGGATTATTTATAGAATTTTGAACAGTATATTCGCCATTTCCACAACCAAGTTCAAGATAAATTGGGTTATTATTATTGAATATTTTATTCCATTTCCCCTTAGTCTTATTAAATAAATTTTTTCCATTTTCTAGAACTAAATCATTTAATTTATTTTCAGCATATCTTTTAAGCTTATTTTTCATGAATATCTGAGATTAAAAAAAAGCTACCTCCAATAAAGATTAAGTCATTTTTTTCTTTAACTAATTTTTTACAATGTTCAATAGCTTTATTAACATCATTAATAACTATATAGTTAAGGTTTCTTTGATTAAAGAATTTGGATAAAACTTTAGAACTAATAGATCTTTCATTAGTTGGTTCGGATATAATATATTTAATCTTAGTAGGTAAAAGATTAATTATGTTGTTCCAACTTTTATTTTCAACTCCTCCTATTATAAAATATATACTCTTAAAATTATATGATTTAATATCATTTAAAACATTTTTAAAAGCATCTATATTATGACATGCATCAGAGATAATTATAGGATCAATAGAGTGTATCTGCCATCTACCTAAAATTTTAGAATTATTATTTAAATTTTGTAAACCAAGAAATGATTTTTCATTTATATTTTTATTATAATATTCTAAAATTATTTTAGATGAAGTTAATATAGATGGTATATTTTTTAAAAAATATTTTGTTGGTTGTCTAATAGTCATTGTAGTTTTTACCTTATTAAAATTTATTTCAATTTTTCTTTGATTAATTTCTTTGGAAAGTGTTTTAATTTTAACTTCATTATAAGCCTTAATAAATTTTGTTTTTAGTTGAACACAACTTTTCTCAAAAATATGATCAATATTAGGTTGTTTTTCACCTTTTATAAATAGAGATTCATTTTTAATTATACCAGATTTTTCTTTTGCAATATTTATTATTTCATTGCCAAGAATATTTTGATGATCTAAGCTCACATTAGTTATAATGCTTAATAGTGGATTTATTATATTTGTAGAGTCTAATCTACCACCAAGGCCTACCTCAATTATTGCTAAATCAACTTTTTTAAACTTAAAATAGTTTAATGCCATCATTGTTGTAATCTCAAAGAATGATGGTTTTATTTCATTAATAATTTCTAGATGGTTTTTAATAAATGATACAACATATTTTTTAGTGATTTTTTTTTCTGAGACGAGAATCCTTTCTCTAAAAGTTTTTATATGAGGCGATGTATATAAACCAGTAATTATATTATTATCATTTAATATTTTTGATATACCATGTGCAGTGGTTCCTTTTCCATTAGTACCACCAATATGTATACTTTTATAATTTTTATGAGGATGTTTTAATAAAATATCAAATTTATTGATATTATCTAAATTAGCCTTATAAGCCTTTTCTCCATGTATATGATAATTCGGTAAACTATTATATAGAAACTTTATAGTCTCTTTATAGGTCATCTATTTATTTTTAATAATAAATGTAATTTTTCCTTTTGATATATCTGCAGGATTATTGTTGTTAGTTGGACTAAAAGTAAGTTTTAATATTTCTTCTTTATATATATTTTCTACTTTTGGACTTAATGTTGTCTCTAGTGTTTTTAACCCTATAATATCCCCATAATAATCAACAATTATTTCAAATATAATTTTCCCACTTTCAGGACTTTTATCATCTGGGTTTGGAGCAAAATCCCATGTCCACCCTTGCATTTCCAAAGAGGATCCTTCCTTTCCAGTACTAGATTCTGAATTATATAGAGCTCTTTCATCAATTTTTTCAGATTCAGAAGATGATGTAATATTACTAGAATCATATGAAGATGTTATGCTTTCCGTTATATTATTATTTAATACATTTGATTCTGTCTCTGGATTTAATACTTCTTCTTCAAATTCATTTTCAATATTATTTATCTCACTATTCTCTTTTTCAAGAATTTCATTAAATTCTTCTTCTTCAGTTGATTCAGTTATTTTTTCATCCCTATCTTCATTTACAGGTTCTTTATTATTAATATTTTCTTCATCTGTGTTTTCTATATTATCATCTTCAAAAAAAGAATTATCTAAAACTTCAGTACCAATTTCAATACCATATTCTTTTGGAGGAGGATAGGTTTCTGTCCAAGCTACAATCATAAAAAGTAAAATAAAAAATACTACATTAGTTAATATAGTTAGATAAAGAGCTCTTTTTTTAATACTTCTAAATTCTTTATCAGGCATATTATGTTTATTTACTTGGTTGAGTTGCTATACTAACTTTTGCCTCTAATGCTGTTGCTATTCCTGCAATATTAACTAAGTGTTCAACAGAAACATCTTTATCGCAATGAAGAACAACTAAACCTTCATTTTCACCTATTTGATCTCTTAGATGTATCTCTATATTAGATAATTCAACTTCTTTATCATTTACAAAATAGCGAAGATCTTTAGTTATAGTTACTGAAACTTTTTGAATAATAATTGTTGATGACTTACTAGATGGAAGACTTACTGGTAGACCAGATGGTGTAACAAAAGTAGCAGTTAACATAAAAAATATTAATAAAAGAAATATAATATCAGTCATTGAAGACATACTAAATAAAGGGTTTATCTTATTTTTAGGTTTTAAATTCATTTCTTTGATTGAAGTGTTTCAATAAATTCTATAGTTGTGTATTCCATCCTATAAATGAGTTTTTCAACTCTTGATACAAGATAATTATAAGCTAAATATGCTATTATACCAACAAATAAACCTGCAGCTGTTGTTATCATAGCCTCATATATTCCACTAGATAATAATTTTGGGCTAACAGCACCTTCTTCTTGAGCAATTGATATAAATGCTTGTATCATTCCAGTAACAGTACCAAGAAATCCCATCATAGGTGCAGCACCTGAAATTGTTGCTAATAAACTTAAATTTTTTTCTAAATTATAAATTTCAATTTTACCAACATTTTCTATAGAAGTTTCTATATTTTTCAAATTACTATTAATTTTATTAAGACCTTTGGTAATCATTCTAGCAATTGGATTATTAGTATCTGAACAGATCAATTTTGCACCATTAATATCGTTATTGCTTACCCTACTAATTATTTCATCAGTAAAGTTTTTGGGAGATTTAGATTCTTTATTAATAACTAAAATCCTTTCAATAAAAATATAGACTGTTGTTATGAATAAAAGTAAAATTGGAATCATCATAAACCCACCTTTCAATAGTAAATCCATTACTGAAATTTTTTCTTGAGCATCAATAATTAATAATGCATCAGATTCATTTATAATTTGTAGAATTAATGTTTTAATATCCATAACCTGTCATTTAAGTTTTTAATATAATTTTTAAGTGATTTTTTAGCTGTCTCAATATCATCAAATATATCAACTCCTACCCTATACATATTATTGTTATTAATTGGTAAAATTATAATTGGTTGATAACCTAAATTTAATAACACATTTGCCTTTTTTAAAGATAAATTATAATTTGAAAAGCTCCCTGTTATAATATAATATTTTCCTGTCAAATTGTTTTCAGTAATTATTTTAGTTTTTTCTATTTGTTTTTTATTTACATAAATAGAATCATTTTTTTTATTTGATTCAGGTGATATTTTAGTTTTAACTTCTTTATTGGATTCTATTGAAGGGTTTGATTTTTCTATTTCCTTTTTAATTGTGGTTACATATTTCTCGTTATAAAAATTTAAAAATGAATTCTCATTAAA
>TARA_B110000438_G_scaffold259668_1_pt1 | contig 19393 bp, 18 predicted proteins | sample TARA_B110000438 | Tara Oceans TARA_B110000438 (sample SAMEA4398413) | marine metagenome | biome: Polar Biome; feature: [MES] marine water layer (ENVO:01000295) within the mesopelagic zone...; material: water (ENVO:00002006), including particulate matter (ENVO:01000060) such... | reverse complement strand
TAATCAAAAACTAAATTATCATCAAATAGTTTAACTTTGAATTTTGGTCTTATAGAGTGTCTAAAAAATTTCTCTTTACCACCGGATTTTTTTTCTGTTGAATCTGTATAATAAAAATATTCACCAATTAGAGTAGAATCGCCCATATATCCCCAATAACCATCTACCAAAGTCGAGTCATAATCATAGAATACAAAGACCGAGTCACCATTCTCATCAAAAGTCCCATCCCAGTAGGCGGCATCCCATGTTTCGTAAAACATATCATAATAGTAATACTCTTCAGGAGTTACAACAGCCGAGTCATAATTATATTCCCCAATAAACATTGAATCTGTATAGGAGTAATATTCTACTCCTATAGAATCATTGTATTGAAAAAAATCATATTTTTCGTAATCTTCTGATTCAGCCAAGAATGCATAACTAAGAGAAAAGCCCTTTAAAAGTTTAGCCTTGGCGCCTATCCCGTAATTGAATCTTTGGTTAAGACCAACAGTCTTATCAAAAGTGCTTTGGGCAAATAAGAAAGGAGAGACTCTTTGATTAGCCCACATATCAAACATCAATAGTAAGGATGCATCATCTGTGAAAGGGTCACCATCAAGTCGGTCGTCGGTTCTATAATACGAAATTAGAAATTCCGTGTCAGATATTGGTCCCAAGTCCCCCATTAGGCTAAAATCAAAGCCACCGTACAAAGATAAGAAATCTGTATTACCCTGATCCTGTGTATAGGCAATATCGACACTAGTATACATTTCTCGCCCACCAACTTCTTCTTCGGTCATGGTTGTATCCGCATCTTGACCAAATAAAGGGATTAAAGATATTGATAAACAAGTTATTAAGGTATGTAGTTTTGGAAACATAAATATTTTCCTCAGTTTTGTTATTTCAAAAGTAAAATAATTTTATATAATAAAAAAGGGTACGATACCGTACCCTTTTTTATTTTTTACAGAAAAAGTAAAAGGTTACTTAGAGCCAAAAACTTTTGAGAAAAAGCCTTTTTTCTTCTTTTTACCTTTTTCGGAAATCTTCTTTCCTTTTTTCTTCTTCTTTTTCACGTCTGCACTTGCAAATACTGCATCGTTACTGTCTTGCTCAATAGCAAATTCAACTTGGTCAGCTTTGACTGTTGTCTCAGCTGGAAGTACAGCAACAAGGGATAGCATTACTAGAGTAGAAATGACTGATTTAAATAAGCGAGTCATAGAACTCTCCTTTGTTTTTATTTTGGTTAACCAAAGTCTGAAGAATTGAATCTCCGAACTCACAATAAGCTATTTAAAATACAGTCAATTAGTCAAGTTGTTTTCTATTACTAAAATTATGATGTGCCAAAGGTCACAATTCTATTAATTAATGTATTTTTAGGTTAATAATTTTATTTTAATATCCGCAGCTAATTTTTTGGAACTTTTATTCCAATTATTAATTAGATAGTAATTAACACAGGAGAAAATTTTGCTGCGTATTGAAAATCTTTCGAAAAATTACGGTGAAGTTGAAGCCGTCAGATCTATCTCTTTCTCACTTGATGATGGTGAGATTGTGGGATTCCTAGGTGCTAACGGTGCTGGAAAAAGCACAACGCTTAAAATGATAACAGGTTACTTGACTCCATCAGCAGGGAATGTGTTTTTAGATGAAAAAAATATTCTTGATCACAGTCTAAATATTCAAGAGCAAATTGGATATTTACCAGAACTGAACCCCCTCTATTCTGAAATGAAAGTCCATGAATATTTAAAATTTCATGCAGAAGTACGTCATATTTTAGGTGATGCATTCAAAAAGGCCCTAACCCGAGTTGTTTCAGAGTGTGGTTTGCAAGGTGTTGTGCATAGAACTATTGGTAATTGCTCAAAGGGCTATAAACAACGTATTGGTCTAGCGGCTGCTATGATACATGACCCTAGGATACTTATACTAGATGAACCTGTCACAGGTTTAGACCCAAATCAGATAGTTGAAATACGGGAGTTGATAAAAAGACTAGGTAAAGAAAAGTTGGTCCTTATGTCTTCACACATTCTCCAAGAGATACAAGCAACGGTTGACCGAATCATTATTATTCACAACGGGAAGCTGGTTGCCGATGGGACCAGCGAAGAACTTATAAATGATGCCAAAGGTCTTACTCAACTTAATCTTGAAATTTCTAATGCCAATGATAACACTATACAGGATATGAAGGCTACCATACCTAGTATCAATGTTAAATCTGTTAAAAAAAGTGATAATAAAACTGAAGTTGTTCTAGAATATCAAAATACTTCAGACCCACGAAAAGACGTGTTTGAATATGCTGTTAAGAATGAATGGGTCATTACAGAAATGAGAGCTTCAAAACGTAATCTAGAAGATATATTCAGAAATCTGACTAGTAAAGGAGGCTCTGCTCATGCATAACATATTAACCATATATAAAAAGGAGCTGAGATCATTCTTTACAAGTCCTATGGCTTACATCTTCCTTGTGGTATTTGCGTTGGTCAATGGATATTTCTTTACTAATACTTTTTTCCTCTATGACCAGTCAGATATGAGGGCTCTTTTTGGGATCGTTCCTCTGGTCTATCTGTTTTTTATCCCCGCCATATCAATGGGGCTTATTTCCAGAGAAAGAAGTCTTGGGACGATTGAGATAATCTCAACCCTTCCAATCAGAGAAAGTGATATTGTAATTGGTAAATATCTAGCTGGACTTTCCCTAATCTTGATAGGTCTATTCTGCACCATTATTCACTACATTACTCTATATAACGTTGGCTCTACCATTGATCATGGAGCCGTGTTCACAGGGTATCTTGGGCTTGCTCTACTTGGAGGTGTTTATACTGCTGTAGGGGTCTTTGCAAGTAGTGTGACTGAAAATCAGGTCATAGCCTTTATTGTTGGAATAGCAATTGTTCTCGCTTTCTTTTTAATGGATAAACTTCTTTATTTTGTTCCTACTTCTATGACTGGAATTATTCAATACTTAAGTACAGAATTCCACTTATCTAATATCTCAAGAGGTGTGATCGATACTAGGAATCTTATTTATTTTGGCTCTGTCATCGGTTTTTTCCTGTCCATGACCACTCGAGTGCTTGAATCCAGGAAATGGAGTTAAGGCATGCATATAAAAAATAAAAATTCATTCCTAATATATACTGGCGCACTTCTAGTTGGACTTATTTTGTTGAATTTAACAGCTAGAGATATATTCCATCGTTTTGACCTTACTGATAATAAAATGTTCTCCCTCTCTCCTTCAAGTCGTTCTATTGTTGAACAGTTAGATGACCGACTTACGATGAAAGTATATTTCTCAGAGAACCTACCAAATGAATTAGGTAATACTCGTAGGTACCTCCAGGATATCCTCGAAGAATACCGCGCAGTATCTGATAATATTAGTTTTTACTTTTATAATCCAGAGACAGATAAAGACTTAGAGGAAGAGGCTCGAAAAGATGGGATCCAACCTGTTCAAATGCAGGTTATTGAAAATGATAATGTCGAAATTAAAAAAGTATACCTCGGAATGGTGCTTCTCTTCGAAAATAAGAAAGAGGTTCTTCCAGTAATACAAACAACTTCTGGGCTTGAGTATATGATAAGCACCAAAATCAAATCCTTGATAAATCTGGATAAAAAAACTATTGGACTTATCCATCTTGACCCTGCAAATGGATCAAAAACTGAAAATATTTCGACACAGTTAAGTCAGCACTACAATTTTAGAGCATTAGATCTTAATGCTGATATTCCACCTAATATTGATGTCCTTCTAGTAACTGCCGCTGTGGATTCTATTGATCCTAAAACCATTGAAAGATTAAATGGTTTCTTACAATCGGGTAAAAAAATATTCTTAGCTCAAAGTGGTATTCAGACTGATCTGCAAACACAACAAGCAACCCCAATAGAATCGAATATTTTTGATTTCTTAAACCAATATAATCTTAATCTACAGAAAAACCTTGTCCTTGATTCAAAATGTGGAAATGTTAGCGTGCAGCAGCGTCAAGGTATCTTTTTAATGAATCGCCCCATGGAGTATCCATTTTTTCCAGTAATTGATTCATTTAATTCTGAAGAGGTGGTTGTATCAGACCTTGAACAAGTGTTAACATTTTTTTCCAGTGAAATAATGATTGATACTGTTGGAAGAGAAAATATCTCTAAGACTGTCTCCCTTTTTAAATCATCAAATAACAGTGGTCTTATGGAACAAAATTTTATGCTAAGCCCAGATCCACAGCAAAATCCCTTTATCCAAATGTTTGGCCAAGAAGGAAAAACGTTAGCTGCTTCATCAGAATTAAAAACAGGTGGAGAAATAATGTTAGTTTCAGATTCAAAATTTTTCGTTGATGAAGGTGGTATGTCAGCTCAGATAAATCTTGTGTTCTTAATGAATGCTGTTGATTATTTAGCTGGCGATGAAGATCTTATCGCACTTCGATCTCGAGAGATAACAAGCAGACCTCTAAGAGAATTAGAAGATTCTACAAAGAAAAAATGGAAGTATGCCAATATGTTACTTCCATCCTTTTTAATCATCGGTTTTGGTGTAATGAGAATGCGAAAAGAAAAACACCAGGCTGATATATTGAAACAGATATATGACTGATACATTAAAATATAGCCTCGGTGCACTAACCTTTATTGTTGTGGTGTTTCTTTTTAACCAAAAAAAACAGAGCTCACATCAGATATCTGGTCAAGAGATCTTTTCAGGTCAAAGAGATGATGTATATAGGATTGTCATTTCAGAGGCTGATCAATTAGTCGAATTAGTAAGGAATGATTCAATCTGGTCATTGTCGAACTTTGATTCGATGATTGTAAAAGAAAATCAGGTCGATAAAATATTTGATAAATTATTGATCGTTAAAGAGGAAATGCTCATTACTTCGAAAGAGGAAAAGTGGGATAAGTTTGGCGTTGATGATTCTCTTGGTCGACATCTAAAGATATACAATTCTGATGATAAAGAACTATTTCATTATATTTTTGGTAATTCAGGACAAGATTATCAACACAATTTCATTAGAAGACACAAATCATCAAATGTGCATAGAACCAATGATAATGTCTATTTTTTACTTAATTCAAGCGTAAATTATTGGGCGTCTAAACCTAAAAAATTAGAAATACAAAATAAATAACTGCATTTGCTTGTTACCCTCCTAGACCCTCCTTTCAACCGGCGGTGCAGTTTTGATGAGCCTCGTTAACTCGGGGCTCATCAGTTTATAAATGAAAAGTTCTAATAAACAAGTATTGGTAGTCGGAGACAGGGTACTTATTCGACCAGACACGGGCGAGAGTAAATCACCCGCAGGATTGTATCTACCTCCTAGCGTGATAGAAAAACAGGAAGTACGTGGAGGAATTGTAGTAGAAGTAGGTCCTGGAATTCCCTTAGGCTCCCCTGAAGATTCATTTGAAGAGCCATGGAAAGAAAAAAAATCGGATATAAAATATATTCCCACTCAAGCAGAAATAGGTGACTATGCATTATTTCTTGGAAAGGCCAGTATCGAGATAAAAATTGAAGATAAAGACTATTTAATTGTAACTCAGTCTGCTATTTTAATTTTGATTAGAGATGATATTGAGCAAATCTTGGCCTAAAACTCGAGCCCCATTTCATAAAACATAAAAGCCCATTTTTCTGCTAACTCTTCTATCACTTTTTTAGTTGGCTTTCCGGAACCATGACCGCTGCTATTCCCAACTCTTAGTAAAACAGGTTCCTTACCACTTTGGCCATCCTGTAAAGTTGCAGCGTATTTAAAAGAATGAGCTGGGACCACTCTATCATCATGGTCAGCGGTATAGATAAGAACTGAGGGGTAATGTGTTTGTTTATGAATATTATGTAAAGGTGAATATTTTATTAAGTTATTAAAGTGCTCCTCTTTTGAGACACTACCATACTCTACAGACCAAGCATGACCGATAGTGAATTTTTCATATCTTAGCATATCCATGACCCCAACCTCTGGAAAAGCAACCCTACATATATCGGGCCTTTGATTTAATACCGCTCCTATTAAAAGTCCTCCATTAGACCTCCCTTTGATAGCTAAATAATTTGGACAGGTAATCCCAGTTTTTTCTAAAAATTGAGCAGCTGCAATGAAATCATCAAAAACATTTTGTTTATTTAATAACATTCCATCTTTATGCCAATTTTCACCATATTCGCTCCCGCCTCTTATGTTAGCAATTGCATAAACCCCACCTTTTTCTAACAAAATAATATTTGACTTACTAAAATAGGGTTTAACTCCAATATTAAATCCACCATACCCATATAAAAGCGTTGGCCGTAAACCGTCCATTTCTAGGTTTTTTTTATGAGCGATGAAAATAGGGATCATTGTACCATCTTTTGATGGAAAGAAATCCTGTTTTAGGATAAAGTCGCTTCTATTGAAGTCCACCAAAGACTCTTTATAAACCTTATATCTATTTAACTTTGTGTTGTATTGATAAATTGTAGAAGGGTTGACCAAATTATTAAATGTAAACCAAGTGATATGTTGGTTTCTATCTCCACCAAACCCATTTAAAATCCCTTTCCCTGGGAGATCAATATCATATAAATAATTTCCATCAATATCAAAGACTTTCCAAATAGAGAAAATGTTATCCGTGAAATGAACGAAGAATTTATTACCTACAAACTTTATGTTAGTTAATACTTCATCTTCTGAACCCGATATAAGAGTCTCCCAGTCTTTTTCTAGGGGATTGTTTGGGTCAATTCGTACGATTCTCTTAAAAGGCGCACCTTTATCAGTCTTTGCGATAAACATTCCATCTACGTGATCTATTATACTTATACTTGATTCATAGTCATCAACAATCGTATTCCATTTTTTTGAATCTGTGTCTGTTGACCGAAATGATAAGGAGACTCCATAAGTTCCAGAAGAACGATAAAGAAACAAATATTTCTCATCTTTTATAGTCGATATCCATGGTGATATCTTCGGAGTAAGTGGGTCATAAAAAATTAATTTATCTGAATTTTGTGGTGTGCCGACCTTATGGTAGAATACCTTTGAGTTTTGATTTTGGTCTGAGAGCTCTTTATTCTCATCAGGACGAGGATACTTTTTATAAAAAAATCCATTACCATGCCATGCCATTCCGCTGAACTTGACCCACTTTAAATGGTCTTTTAATTGCTCACCTGTCCCAAGGTCAATAATAAAAAACTCTTGCCAGTCAGACCCTTTACTATTGGTAGAATATCCAAGATATTTATTATCATTGGAAAAATATACTCCTCCAAGTGATATAGTACCGTCATGGGAAAAATTATTTGGGTCTAAAAATATTTCTCCAATACTATTGGGCGTATCTTGGACATATAAGACAGATTGATCTTGAAGTCCATTATTGTAGTAATAATAATAGCTTTCACCTTTTTTAAACGGCATACCTTGAGATGGATGATCCCATAATTCCGTCAGGCGCTTTTCAATTTTATTTCGGAAGGGAATTTTCCTCATATATGAATTTGTGAAAGAATTTTGTCTGGCTATCCACGCCTTAGTCTTTTTAGAATAGTCATCTTCTAACCATCGATAAGGATCTGTGATGGTGGTATCAAAGTATTGATCAAAATGTTTTTCTTTAATAGTTTTAGGATAACGAAGGTCCTCGGGAGCCTTTTTGTTTAGGAATATCAGGAAAGAGACTCCCAAAAAAAGTAGGAATGTTGGATTACGCATTAGAATGAATCTCTAAGTTGACTAGCTAATTCAAATTTATTAGAAATTATTTTAGAGATCGAATCCATTTTTTGTTTTAAGGTAGGAGATTCATAGAATTCAATATAGGTCCGGCCATTATAAACAAGGTTTTTGACTTCTATGTAACAATCGTATCTATAATTATTTATACTAGAGAAAGACTCTGTATCTATCGCCCCAATAATCTTTATCTTAGTTTTTGCATCTTGGTATCCTAATTCTAGCTCTAAAGGATAGGGAGCACGTACGTTCCATCTTGTGGTTATAAATGTACCAGTTTGAGAATTATCAAAACTTTCAATGTGATAATTATGATCAAGTAACACCTCTTCAACTATTTTTTGATAATTAGCTGGTGTTGCACTCCCTAAATACTCTTTATAGGGAGTATTAACAATTTCAGAATTTTGTGGGATTAAAAAACAACCCGAAATACATAAAGAATAAAGGCTGAAGAACAAAAATTTTAGGACTGTTGCTAAATATAGTTTTGCTGTCCTCAATTTTAGTGCTCTTTTTTACAATCCAAATTCATGCTAATAGCATTTTCTATCTTATTTATTTTATTAGCATGATCTTTTGATTTAATTCTATCTCATTTGTTCGAAGTTTTACAAAATAGATTCCTGAAGGAAAGTTACCGGCATCCCACGAGATTTCATGGTTCCCTACTGGTAAATCTGAATTGATCAATCTACTAATAAAGCTTCCTTTAATATCGTAGACCTCTAGTAAAACATTAGATGAAATTTGCATGGAAAATGAGATTGTAGTTACAGGGTTAAATGGGTTTGGGTAGTTAGGAAATAAAGCAATCTGGTTTGGAATATAGAACTCTTCTTCTACAGATATAAAAGCATCAGAAGATATTTTAGCACGAATATTTGCATCCCCATAGGAGGATAGCATGTTATCATAGCTGATTCCATCCCCCGAAAGATAGGACCTTCCAGAAAGTTGGCCTGTATTATCAAAACAAAATGCATAGGTCTCATTAATAAATTTAATAGCTACAAAGAAGTCTTGGCCGTTCACGACAGGAACTGAATCAATTCCCACAGTTATCCAATCACTTTTATACGTAGAGCCGCTAACACTGCCCATTAGATTTCCAGGCGAACTACCATCGAATGAATCATAAACATAAACTACATAGTCCATTACATCATCATCCCAGAACCCGCTATAAATAACACCAAAATCTATTTCTGTTATATATCCTGATTCTTCGGCTGTAAATAATACTCCGGACCATTGGTCTTCAGTTCCTATACTAAATGTTGTAGGTGCAATACCATTTTCATCATAAGCAATGGCATAGCCATATTTACTGCGATATTGAATATCCACGGTCATTAAAGAGTCACTATCACTAATGTTATAAATGGAGATGCCAGTTGTCATACCATTGTTACGAGTTGATGCTGGGTTGGAGGAATCATTAAACTCTCTATTATTAGATGTCCCGGGAAATGGGTCGCCTCCATCTCCACGATTCTGCTCATCATCTAGGTGATAATAGCCATCAGCTGATTCCAGATCAACTAATTTATCTTGTTCATTATCATTTACAGAACCAAAGCTCCAAGCATTTGTTCCCCACCCTCTGTTTTCATCTATATGGTAAACGAGTAAACCAGGTCCGTGTATTTCCGAATCAAATCCTAGCTGTTGGCGATTCTCTATTAGAAAATATCGACTCCAATGGTAGTCATCCTCATAGACCTTTACTGCAAATGGTGTGGTCTCGATCTGCGGTATTCCAATATCGTTTTGGCTAGACGTTAAGGATGTCGCCTGCATCCATCCCATTTCAATTTTACACCATGAAGACATATGAGACGGTGTATCACCATACCATCCCAGCCAACTACCGCTAGCCATTAGACACCACTCTCCTAGCCCTTCTGAATCTCCATCGCTTGGATCTCTATCATATAGATCAGGTAAGCCTAGAACATGTCCAAATTCATGAGCGTAGACACCCATAGGACAGATATTACTAGTAATGCAATCACCACTTCCTGGGAGTTCAGGGCAAACCATGTAAGTACTTACAATTATATTGCCACCATTCTGGGATGCATCATTTGTTACATATTCATAATTAGATAAAGTGCTTTGATGGGGCCATATATTATCGTTCCCAGACATGCATCCTGGATAAACCACGATCAACCCATCTGTATATCCATCATCATCACCTGAATTTGGAATATTATCAGGTCCATCATTATCATACTGACCGTAGTCAATATCAGGATCTGCGAGCGATGCAATTTCGGCCACGTACTGTCTAGTGTTCTGAACAGCCTGCCCCGTAGTCAAACTGGAGTTATACCATCCACTAGCATCACCATCTACAATGAAATTCCCATATGATATCTCATTATAGTATTCTTTCATTGTTCCTGTTGGATTGTTGTCGAATAATAGGTTCTGAAAATCAGAGGCATTAAAATAAGTCGTTGAAACATCGGAATATTTTCCAAGAAGAACTGGTACATGAAATTCCATTTGTGTATCGCGAGCAGGATCATTGAGTTTTTTAATCCAACCTGGGTCTCCATAGTTTTCGCCAATATTTTGTCGCTTCATTCTCTCCCAAAAACCAACTGGAAACTCACCATTTTTAGGGGGACTTATAGGATAAATAAAATTAATGGTCAAAATTATAATTAGAACTTGTTTCATTTTAGGATTCTCCATGTTAATGAATTTAGTTTACAGGGATTGAAGAAATCACGAAGAAAAAAAGGCCCGACAGTCTGTCGAGCCTTTTTCTACTATCAATTGTTTTTCTTATTATATCTTAGCATCTGATTCGTCATTTTCGTTAAAGGCTGAATAAGCTAATAAGGCGACCATAATTACCAATACCCATATGCTTGCATGGTAGTATTCTTCCTTAGAATATGCTATAAGTTCTACAAAACGTCCTATAAGGAGAGATATTCTACCCATAACAGCAAATCCAAAAGATGCACCAAAGGATATCATTAGAAAATAGATACCTACTTTAGTAACCTTACCAAAGACGCCTTCATGTTCCTTGGAAAAGAAGAAATACAATAAACCAGTGATAGTACCGACTAAAATAATAACATTATTGAAATGAGACTCTCCAAGTAAACTGAAAAATGGAAGGTCAGCATTGAAAATGGGGATGATTGTACCTTTAACTTGGCCTAGAACATTTGAATTTAGAAACCCATATGCTCGTAGACCGGCTGCCATTCCAACGGTATATGCAATACCCCATCTCGCAAACCAACTTAACTTTTCAAACAAACTCAAAAGCATCATTACTCCAAGAGCAAATGGGATCAAATATGAAAAATGAAGGTCATGCCCTTTATCAATTCCTCCAGCAGGAAAAATAGAAGAGGAAACGAAACTTAGACCATCATAGATACGATACCAAATACCAGTACCGTCGTATCGTATTGAAGGCCAGAGTCGACCAAAAAGATTTGGTTGAATCTGGGTCCAGAAAAACATTGCCATCCAATATCCTGCAGAGATTCCTACAAATACATGTTCTGCTATTTTATAGAAAGGATTATCTTTATAAAGAAAAGAAAAGATTGCAAATGTTAAAAAGGTTGCAACAAAAGCTCCAAATATCTCAAAAGTCATCATATTTCCTTAATGCTTTTTGGACCGATTTCGTTCAATGAAGTAACCAATATTACCTATCACAATAAATAATACGATCACAAGATGCGCCACTGATTGTGCGTCCATACCACTGGTCCCTATGCCTGGGACACCTATTAACTCTTCATATTCTGCAGCGCCAGGCATACCTGCGAGAATTCCTTTAACCTGACCAGAGTTAACATAAGCAATCACATCATTTACCTGGATAGAGGTAGTGCCTGTGCTCATAGGAACGTCTGTAGGGTCTGCTGCGAACTGTACCCATTCGGTCGTCCCTGGATATCCAGCGGAAGCTGAAAAAAGAAAATCAAAATCCTCAAATTTATTAATTCCTTCCATCATTGGTATATCTTCTAATTTTGTACCTCTTGAGTCAATCGTAAATACTTTCCTAAGATCGCTCACGATTCCTTTTACGACGGCCTCATTTCCAGGTCTAAAACCTAATAAAACATAATCCTCACCGTAGGTTAGATCGCCTCTCTCTTCAGCAATTTGATCTAATGCCTCTTCTGCCATGAATTGCCCGTCCGCCCAGAGGCATGTGACATATACCTTATGACCATTTCTAAATAGATGACGAAGAACAGATAGCGCCATAGGATGAATCTCAGGCTTTGTACTTGGACCATACTCACAAGAAACGATGACCTTAGAACCTGCTGGTAATGCATCCATTGCGTCATAAGCTTCTTTAGTAGTTGCAGTTGCACGAATAGGCAATCCTAAGGGAAAATAAAGCGGCAAAAGAACAACGATACCAATGGTCAAGAAGATCCATCTTCTATCGACCTTACCCAATTTTAAAATAAGTTCTATGATATAGTTCATCCTACTCTCCAATATAGGATTTTTCGATGCCAATTATATAGCGAATCGAAGTTCCAAAAATACCTAGCCCTATACCTATCATGATCGATCTTGCTCCAGCTACATTTGGTTGTTTATAGATCCATTCCTGAAGATAGGGTAAATAAAATAGACCTGGCTGATCAAGTGGCCATCCCATTGAAGAGCCCGCAGCTGTAACTAGTATGATGCCGATTGAAACAAAGATGGCGGTATACTGTCTATTCTTAAATATTGTATTAACTACTATGCCCCCAATAAGAACCAGTAGGTACAGGATAAACCAGCTCGAGATATTACTGCCAAGAGGAACACGTCCTATCATAATAATAATACCTGAGACTAATAATAATGTTGCTTCAAAATTTCTTATTCTGAAGGCGCGGTAAGACGCAGAAGCCACAAAAAACGCGAGAAGAGCGAACATTGTGGCACCGAGGGGGGCGAACATATAATTGAACATCCACTTAAATAGAGTCCCTTTTGCTGTTACATGGGCACCCCAGGCAACATCAGGATTTCCTTTGTAAATGAAACCTGCAACAAAAGCAAAAATAAATCCGCCGATCGCAAAGATACTATACTGCCAACCAGTCTCTTTTCTTAAAATCTTTCGAGACTGCATTTTCAATAAATTAAATCCGCCCAAGAAGATTGCAAAGCTTGCTAAAATATCAAACCACTGAGTAGCATCATCGTCCACAAAAGATTTGATATTAGGTTCATCAATAAACCAACCGAACAGGGTAAGCGTCCCTATAACGCTAACGATCAAAATTGGAATCTGTCTCTTAAATAGCATCCTTAAATTCCTTACTTGACGGTCAAAAAGTTTATTATGTCAAATTGGATCATGTCTAAGTCATGAAATACTCTTAGCCCAACTCCAATAAATATAAGTCCAATAATTGCCAGCTTGATCATATCTTGTCCTTTTACTCCACCAATTAGTTCTAGGCGACCAGATAAATATGCACTTGCTGCAAAAAATTCTTCGCCGATCAAGGTATAGTCACATGCAGTTACAAAGAATGGGATTTGGGCCTGTGATGCTGTTCCTGCTATCTGGATAGCACCGATTGAGTTTCCTGTCTCAGCTAAGAGTAATGATTCTGCATAAAATTTACCCATGTACATACACGCCGCTGGCTTTTCCCTAACCATTATACCATTAATACCTGCAGCATATGCAAATTGTTCATCTGTGAGATAGTGAACCATATCATCCTGGAAAATATCTGGACGCCCCTCCATTAAATAAGACTCTTTACACGCTTCTCTTGCAGCTTTCATCACAATTGCACGAGAAACAGGAACATTCAGTGTGGTCTCATATCTGGCTGTCATCTTTGAGACGTGGCCTAGCACAATCACTCCGGCAACGGTCTCTACTTGATCCATATCTGAGATACCTGGTACATAAAGAACCGGCTTCCCCATCTCCGTCGATCGACCAACGGCTTCTTCGACAGCTTTTAATCCGGGGATAGTACGTAGAAAAATCTCTTCACCTCTTTCCGCCTTTCGAATAAAAAATAAAAGAATCCCTGAGAACAAAACTATAGCAATAAACATAATAATTCGTTCTTCAATAAAATATGGGTGACCTAAAAACCAATAGATACCAAAGACTATTGAAAAGCCTAAAGATCCAATCACAAAATCACGATCATTCATTTATATTTCCAGTAAGCTTTTTAGAATTAATCTCCATCTCCTCTATCATTTGAAGTAAGATATCTACAGTACTTGAATCTTCAAAAACCTGTGCAGCACGATAATAATCTTCTGATTGAATAAATGCATTTAGAATAGGCCCAAAAAATATAAGCGTATGGCTTCCAATCAAAGATAATGGTTTGCTCATTTCAAGAAAGAGTACCGCGGGTGTAACGAGGCCTGAATTATAAATCTTTTTTGCGATAGACTGAATAAATAGAATATCTCTCTCTTCTAGAGTATTACTATGTAATAAATATTTATCGTATTGGGACATAAGGTCTAATCTATCTCTATCATTTCTAAATTAGAACGGGGGATAATAAGTTTTTCTCCATCTATTTTAATTTCAGCAACGCGTACCATTGTCTCGGATTCCATTTTTTTCAATTCTGATGGCAACCCAACCACTTTTCCCATATGTCCAAAGTATGGAGCGCGGATCACTCTTACAAGGCTGCCAATATTAATTCCTTGCCCAGATGATGAAGTTTTGTTCTTATTAAGACCGTCTGCATCAAGAGGAATCAGTATTTCTGGACGTATGACACCAGCACGAATTTGTGTTGCTCCATTAATGGAAACAAATTTTCCATGGTGCTCCTTTAAAAGGTCATATGTATTCTGTCCCATTTTTATATTACCATAACCCTCTGTTACTATCAATGAAGTCCCTAGCTCCTCAGAACCTGTAATCGCCACACCTAAAGTATACCCCAAAATATCTTCTAGATCGAAATAGTTAAAGCCCCCAACCACCACACCCGCCACTCCAAGGGCGATTGCTTTTTTATAAGCCTTTAAACTAATAAAAGAACCACCCACAATTATTTTCCCTTTATGAGATTCACTAATGATGTCAGCTCTTAGTTCATGGTTTCTATCCTCCACCACAACCTCCATGATACCACGAGATTCCCCTCCAATTCCGAAGATTCCCTGAATAAATGCAGCATCTACTTCAACCTTAACACCTTCATTTACGAAGACCTCTTTAACAGTACCCGACGTATATGCGTCTATTTCTACGGGAATCGGTGCATCTCTCATGACAATCTGCCCTGTAACATTAGATATGGATTCAATTGTTCCGTCAATTGGAGACTTTACATCAGACTTGAAAAACCCGAATATTCCTTCTGTCTCGGCTATCAATTCACCTTTTTTAACAAATTGACCCTCCTTAGCTATCATTACGTCTTTAACATCAGAAGGTCCTACGTGAAGAAGGTTAGCTATTTTTATCATTTGCACATTGCCTGGAAGATCAGTTGTTGCGACAATATCATCGGGCTCCAGTAATTCACCAACTTTTTTTAGGACATCTCCTTTTATAGGAAGACGTCTAATTTTTTCAACTTTAGTATTATGTATTACTTTAAGTCCGGGTGTGTAGGAGTGCGCCATCGATTAACCTATGTAATTAATATTCTGGGTATTCATTTATTGCTTGAGACCATTTCTTCAATTCTGAAAGTCTTTTCTTAGGGTCTGAAGGGATAGAAATAGGTCTATCTCGCCCATCTAAAATAATACCAACAACACCACCATAAATTTCAGTAACTATAGGTTCACCTGGCCCCGCCCCAACATTCATTCTTTTAATGGGAGTTATAGTGGTTTTAATAGCCTCGTATGGTGCCTCTAATCTTAGGAAATCATTCTTTTTTAAATCTTGCTTAATGGTTGATCCATTTGGAAATATCATTTCTATACTGGCAATTATTTCATCTGACTTCGCAATACCCACAGGAGTAATGCAAGTGCCTAACCGAATTAAGCAATCTTTGTGAAAGACCTCTAATGCCGCTTTTCTTGCTTCATCAGCTAAATCTTCTTTATCAATATTTGCCAAAACTCCTAGTTGTGGCATCATAAAAATTGAGTCGACTGCTAATTGAGTAATACCCTCCGGCATAAAAGAATCGATAAGCATTTTTGCAGATTGCTCTCTTCGAGGAGCGTGGCTTAGTACACCTCCAGATCCAACTAAAAGGTCTAGGTCCATCATATTAACTAGTGATTGCCCTGAGCTGGACTGGTCGAACGCATCAGATATAGTTCTTTCTGTTTGAACGCCTTTTAATCCAACAGCAAATTCTTTATGCTGTTTAAAGGATAGGCGTAGTGCCTCTCTCGCGATAGCTTGTTCAATAAAAAGTTCTTCAAGGGACTGTGGAACCGTTGTTGGTCTAATCATTTTGTTTCCGATCCGGTTTGTCAACTCTTTTCGGTCTATATCAAAAGGGACCCACCTTAAAACATTATCTAATCCTGACTCTGCGAGTACATTACAAATAGAATAGCTCATTCCTAAATTAGCGCTCACTGTCCGATTAAATTTTCCTTCAAAAACTGAAAAAATATCAGTTGTTGCGCCTCCAATATCTACACCAACTACTGTAATATTTTCTTTCTCAGCAATCATTTCAATTAGAGATCCGACTGCCCCCGGAGTCGGCATGATCGGAGCATCAGTCCAAGACATTAGTTTTTTATATCCAGGAGCCTGTTGCATGACGTGCTCCATAAACAGGTCATGGATCTTATCTCTCGAAGGCTCTAAGTTCTCCCTTTCAAGAACTGGTCGTATATTTTCTACAACATCCAGGTCGACCATATCCCCTAGGGTGTCTTTGATCTGCTCCTGGGCTTTTTTATTTCCTGCATAAATAACAGGTAATTTATAGTTCTGCCCTAAACGTGGCTGAGGATTCGCAGCAGCAAGAATCTCAGCTAATTCTACAACATGAGATACTGTTCCACCGTCGATCCCTCCAGATAAGAGAATCATATCTGGACGAAGGTCTCTTATACGTTTGATCTTTTGATGGGGAAGACGACCATCATTGGAGGCCATAACGTCCATGACAATAGATCCTGCTCCAAGGGCAGCTCTTTCAGCACTCTCGCCAGACATTGATTTCACAACACCAGCAACCATCATTTGCAGTCCACCACCAGCGGAGCTAGTAGAGATATATATGTCTACACCATCTCCATCAGTTTGCGGTGTAATTATTTCTTCATCATTTAATAATTTTCGTCCTGCTAATTCCTCTATTTCCATTACTGCATTTAGCACCCCTCTAGTAACGTCCTCAAATGGAGCTTCAACGGTTGTTGGTGCTTCTCCTCGATGTGAAAGGCGATACTCTCCATCAATATTCTCAATAAGAATAGCTTTTGTTGTTGTACTGCCACAATCCGTGGCTAAAATTGATTTAAGAGTCATTTTTGTTTTAAATATTTTATAATTTTATTAAAAAATGGATATAAAGGTAAGTGAGTGGCGTGGCGATGATCAATGAATCAAATCTGTCAAGAACTCCTCCATGACCGGCAAGTAAAGTTCCGCTGTCTTTTACCCCAGCATCACGCTTAAGTAAGGATTCTGAAAAATCACCAATTTGTCCAAAAACGCCAGCAATAAAACCAAAAGCAATTGCATCCTTTAAAGAGAAATAATCACCAAGCCATTTCTGATTATAAAATAAGTAAAAAACTGTTAGAGAGGCTACTAGGCCCGCTATTGAACCAATCCATGATTTTTTAGGGCTTACACGAGGAAATATTTTTTTAACCCCAAATTTAGTTCCAAAAATAAAAGCCGCAGAATCACATGCCCAGACAGAGATAACCATTGCCAGTGTAAGGTTTGTGTCCATTAAAAGGTCGAATTGTCTTATATCAATCGCAGTACCTAAAAGAACCGGTACGATCAAAATACCAGCAAGAGTCGCTGAAATGTTTTGACCAGGGTTTTCTTTTCCTGAGAATAATTCCCATATACAGGTCATAATGGTGACCAAAATAATTCCACCCAAAACTTCATGCGGTGTGATTGAAGGCTGGACATAATAATAGTCAGCTATAAAAACTGCTGAGGCCATCCCCATCCAGCGTAGTGGTCGAGCCCCCTTTTTTTCAGTTAAAGAATAAAATTCACCTAATGCCAAGCAAACACATGTCAAAATAAAAAGTGTATAGTAAATATCTCCTTTCCAAATAAGAAACAACCAGCATGGAATACCAATAATGTTGACAAGGTTTCGACCTTTCATCATGCCCATATAAAATTCCCCTTATTAAACGAGTACATTAATTCTTCCCTGTTCCATTTTAACATTAATCGGAGTAGCCCCGATCATTTCTCCATCTATGTTTAATATATTAGATTTTTGAGGTATTATTGAAAATTCTGTTACTTGCTGGTAATCTACGAGTGGACTTTTTATATGTTCACCTGTCGCTAATTTAGGAAATAATTTCAATAAGCTGAATCTGTTTGCTTTCCTGACAATAATTAGGTCGATCTTGCCGTCATCCAGCTTGGCATTTGGTGCCATTTTCATACCTTTTCCAGTATGGATAGTATTACATCCCAGAATAAATACAAAGTCTTCATCATAGGTTTTATCATCAATTATTAATTGGCACAATCTCTTTTTACCTTTAAGAAGTTCTAAGATTGCGGCTATATCGTATCTGGCCCCACCAAGCCATCTCATTTTTTCCGCTAAAATGTTTCCGTCTACGGCAAGTCCCCATCCAACAATATTAAATGCGTAGATGATCTCACCATTTGAATCAACCTTCGCAATATCCAAAGCTCTTTTGTTCCCTAAGACTATTCGCTTCGCAGCCTCAACTGGGTCAAGGCAATCTAAGTCATACATAAAAGAATTTCCAGTTCCACCTGTAACTAAACCAATTGGAAGTGATTCTCCGTCCTCCCTTTTTAACATTCCATTGATTACTTCATGCAAGGTCCCATCACCACCAATTGCACAAAAACCATCATAACCTTCATAACTGACATCTCTTGCATATTCAAAAGCGTGCCCTGCATATTCAGTAATTAAGACTGTTAACTCTGCTCCTGCTTCTTCAAAAACAGGTTTCACTAATTCAAGGATACCGGCACCCTTTTTTAATCCACCGTGTGGGTTTACGACCATATAAAATTTCATTATTTATGCCCCTCCCTATGTTGCATGTATTTACCATCTCCCCATTCAATCACTTCAATTTTAACTTTTGTAGTTCCTTGGTTTATGAAATCTAATTTTTTTGCAGCACCATAAGAGCAGTCTAGGATTCTTCCAGCTATATAAGGACCCCTATCATTTATTCTCAAGATCAATGATTTATTATTCTCAACATTAGTCACACGACAGACTGTATTCAAAGGCAATGTTTTATGGGCTGCTGTCACACCATACATATCATAGACTTCGCCATTTGCAGTGAGTTTTCCATGGAAATCTTCTGCATAAAAAGAGCTAACGCCGTTCATAATTTTTCTATGGTTCGGCCTCTTTTTATCCGGTTTTGAACTGCTTGCTTTTCTAGAGGGTTTAGATCTTGGGCTTGGGCTATTTGATCCT
>TARA_B110000438_G_scaffold38200_1_pt1 | contig 19439 bp, 19 predicted proteins | sample TARA_B110000438 | Tara Oceans TARA_B110000438 (sample SAMEA4398413) | marine metagenome | biome: Polar Biome; feature: [MES] marine water layer (ENVO:01000295) within the mesopelagic zone...; material: water (ENVO:00002006), including particulate matter (ENVO:01000060) such as...... | reverse complement strand
ACCAGGTAATAGGCACGGCAAGAAGTAGGAGATTCAGCTTGGTTTTCTTGGGTGAAAATGCTCCTAATACACTCAAGTTTGTCGATTGCGTTCCGGTTGCACCGGCGGTTGCGGGCTCACTCATGGTCATGCGCGTGCGCGGTTGATGGGTCAATGTTGCGTCGGCTTCACGATGCGTTCATGGGTTCCCAGCCGACCCGAGGCATCGTGGTCAGCCCCTTCCGCCTCGCCCTCGCCGGTACGCCAGGCACTGGCAAGACTACTGTTGCGGCACTTTTGTCTGCGGCCGGATTTGGCATCGTGACAATTGAAGAATTGGCACAATCGGCCGGCGCTTTGGGCGAGGTTGACCCGAGTGACGGTGCTCGCCCAGTCGATCTCGATCTTTTGATTGAAGCAATTGCTGAATCTTGGAAATCGGCTCCTTCCTCGCCGGAAATAATCGATGGGCACCTTTCGCACCACCTCCCCGCTGACGCTATCGTGGTGCTCCGCTGTAACCCAGCAACCCTGCGCGAGCGGCTCAGCGAGCGTGGATATTCATCGGCCAAAGTCGAGGGTAATGTCGAGTGGGAATTGCTTGGCGGTGCGTGGAACGAGCGTGAGGGAGATTCACCTTGGTCGGAGTTCGATACGACGACAGAAGATGTGGACTCCGTTGTCAAGTCGATTCTTGCATGGATTTCAGATGGCTTCAAACCGACTAGCCCTGAGGGCGTAATCGACTGGATAGCACGGATGGATGACTGATGTTCGAGAAGATGCGTGACACCTGGACAAAGGCTGTCCAACCTCTCGTGCTGCGAATGGGTGACCTAGACCCTAGCGTTCTGACATGGACTTCACTGGTTATTTCGGTTGGCGCGTTCTACTTGCTTGCTGTTGCTGGGATGGACAACGACGGCGCGATGATGATTCTTGGCGCTGTAGTACTGGTGCTGATCGCTGGTCTTTTCGACGCGCTCGATGGAGCTCTTGCTCGGCATCAAGGAACTGATGGTCCGTATGGCGATTTTCTTGATCATACGATCGATCGCGTCGTCGATGTTGGATTGATTATCGCCATCGGCTACAACGCAGCATTCGTCATTGACCCGCTGGCGGGTTGGGCTGCTGCTTTGCTCACATTGCTAGGATCATACATGGGAACACAGGCCCAATCGGTCGGCTTGGGTAGATTGTATGGTGGATTCAGCCGCGCCGACCGTCTTGTGGTTACGCTAGCTGGACTGATTTGGGCTGCTTGGCAGGCCGGCACCGGCGGTGCTGGAATCGATATTTCCGCCGCCCACGAATATGCTCACTGGGCGCTTCTTGGAAATGCTGAGCTCAACGGAATGACGCTTGCAATCGCCGTCTCTTTCTGGGGTGGAGTCTACACCTTCGTAGTGCGATTCATTGAGACGCGAAAGCAACTTCTGGCTCAGTGATTGAGGGGCTGACAATGGGCCCTTCGGGCCCAATCACTACGGCAAGCATTATCCTTGCTTCAAGCGCCAGCGATTCGTATGAAGCACCTGATCAATCGCGTATTGGAACTTCAGGATGGGGAAGAACCACCGGGCGCTCCGGTCCAGACTGAGTCCGATCCTGAACTCAAGACCTTACTCAAATCCCTGCAACCACGTATCCGTGTCTTCGGTTGTGGTGGCTGTGGCTCCAACACGGTGGCTAGGCTAGAATTGGAAGGCCTGTTCGATGGCGAGTACGTTCGTGGAATGGCCATCAACACCGACGCCCAGCATTTGCTTCGAGTGGGCGTCGGCAACAAGGTGCTCATCGGTAGAAGTGCCAGAGGCAGAGGGGCGGGCGGTGATCCCGAGAAGGGAGAGCAGGCCGCCTTCGAATCGGAGAAGGCTCTCAAGAAAGAGGTCGAGGATTGTGATTTGGCTTTCATCACCGCCGGTTTGGGCGGAGGTACAGGCACAGGTTCGGCGCATGTGATTGCTCGGTTAGCGCGTGCTGAGGGTGCACTGACTATTGCCGTCGTGACCTATCCATTCCTATCAGAGGGCGCTCTGCGCCGCCAGAATGCTGAGTGGGGGCTCGAGCGATTACGTGAGGTGTGCGACACGGTCGTTGTTCTTCCCAATGAGCGGCTGCTGGAGGTTGAAGGTGTGCGAGATTTACCTCTCGATGCTGCCTTCCGCGTTGCTGATGAATTGCTGATGCGATCTATCGCTGGTGTCTCTGAGATGATTGCAAAGGAGGGTGTTGTGAACCTCGACTTCCAAGATCTTCGCTCCGTTATGGAGAATGGTGGTGGCGTCGCGATGATTGGACTTGGTGAAGCGAGTGGCGAGGATTGTGCTGAGCGTGCTACCGATGAGGCGCTTGAATCACCACTGCTCGAGATAGACATCTCGGATGCTCGTGGCGCGTTGGTCAATGTTGTCGGCGGACCTACACTCTCGCTTGGTGATGCGGAGCGCTGCGCTCAGTTGATTCGCGACCGAATCAACCCCTATGCACGAATCATCTGGGGTGCAACTACCGATCCATCGATGGGAGATGAAATCCGTGTGCTGCTCGTGCTGACTGGGGTCAAGTCCGAGCAGATTCACGGCGCGGCACTACACACGCAGATGCGTAACCTGCGCAGCCGTACCGTCGAATTCGTCAACTGATTCCAGTCCGACTTCTCGGAAATGGATTCAGCTGCTCTTACTGAGCTACTGCTGACGAACCCCTTAGGGTTCGCCCGGCGTGCTTAAAGAGGGATGGTTTGTCGCCGGGTCGCTGTAGAGGGAGAGCAATGGCTATGGAGAACTCAGACATCGGGGCCATCGAGCAAACTGCACAGAGACTGCAGGATGACATCGAGGAGCGCGTACGCCGCGTTCAGACAGGATCGATGGCACGTATCTTGAAGATGGCAAAAAAGCCATCCAAGAAGGAATTTAACCAGACTATCATCGTCTGCGGCATCGGAATGTTCATTCTCGGTGCCATCGGCTTTGGTATGCTCTGGCTGATGGACAATGTCCTGCCTGACTTCTTCGCTTGGCTAACAGGATCCTGAGGTGAGAAAAATGTCTGATGCATTCGTAGTCTATGTTCGCCACGGCGAGAAAGTCCTAATCATGCAGCGAGCCGATGAGGTCGCTGACTTCCCCGGCGCTTGGGATGGTATCTACGGTGTCGGCAATCCCGAAAATCTCGACGCCGTAACCACTCGCATAACCGAGTGCACCGGCATTCCTGCTGAGTCGCTCAAGCACGTTCGATCCGGTCCCGCTCGCGGTCTCGCTTTCGGTAACCGCCTGAACGACGTGACCCCTCTGCTGTTCACCTCTGACAGCGACGAGGTCTCATCTCAAACAATCTACAAGAATTACGAATGGGTCGACCCAGCCAATATCGAGAATTACAAATCCGATACGGCCGAGGGAACGGGCTCACTTCGCTATGCCATTCCTCAGATTGGCGCAATGTATGGAGACGTCGCTTCTTTCCTCTACATCCTCAAGACTAGCATCGGTCAGGAACAAAACGTTGCCAAGGAGATTCGCGCCCGCCTCTCAGGAACCGGGTCACTCAAGGATATCCAAGACGAGGTATTCGGAGTCCTAGTCCCTGGCCACGTGCGTGGCTACATCTTCCTCGAGGCCTCCGCTGTGCACCACGTCGAGAAGCTAATCGGAATGGTCGGTATGACCACGACCCGCCTGAAGAATTGCCGCAAGGTGCTTCCAGGCGTGTCGCCTCTCGAAAACACGCTTTCCTACCTCGAGCCAAAGGCGGCCACCGCCGGCATCGAGGAAGGTTGCATCATCGAAATCAGCGGTGGCGCTTTCAAGGGCCAATCCGCCCGCGTTATCCGCGTTACAGAATCCAAAGAAGAGGTCACGGTCGAGCTCTTCGAAGCGGCTGTTCCAGTCGCTCTGACCGTGCGCGCTGACCAAGTAAGGGTCACTCAGCGCGTCGAATGAGCAAAAAAAGGAGAATCCGGAGGCCCGTCAGCACGCTCAAATAGAGAGAGTAGGTCGGCGAGTCGCTTCAATAGGGGGTATCATGGATGTCAGCACGAAACGAGACTCCTCACGTGATCATACAGACCCTCGGTCAGAAGAAGTGCAACGGCGACTGGGACGCCTCCACTGAGAACCTCTCAATGGAGCAAGTCAAGCAGGTCGCTGAGAAGCAGAAGGACCGATTGACCGGTTCATCTGTCTACGCACGCTCGCGTGAGGTCATGGGTACCTGCGTGGCAATGCGCGTCAAGGTCGAGGGCATGGAGCCCAAGGCCGCTCTACAAGCAATGGAAGAAGGGAGATTCAACGAACATTTTGAGTGAAATATCACGAGTTGCGGGAGAGGGAAACCTCGCTGACCGCAGAGGTGAGGAATATGAAAGACAACATACAAACAGCAATTGAAGAGGCCCTGAACAGCGCTCCTGAGCGCAAGTTCACTGAGACCGTCGAGTTCTCGTTCAACTTGAAGGACATCGACCTGAAGAACCCAGCAAACCGTATCCAAGAGGAGATCCGTCTCCCAGCAGGTCGCGGCAAGCCGGTGAAGATTGCCATGTTCGCCGGTGGCGAGATGGCTACCAAGGCGCGCGCCGCCGGAATCGACATCATCGACCCAACGACCATCGAAGACCTCGGTGGAAATCGTCAGAAGGCTCGCAAGCTTGCGAATAGTATTGATTTCTTCCTCGCCGAAATTCCACACATGGGAACCGTCGGTCGCTTCCTCGGTGTGGTTCTCGGTCCTCGCGGGAAGATGCCTCGACCCGTTCCACCTACCCTTGACCCAGCAATGATTGCTGCCGGTCTGAAGGATACTGCAGTCGTGCGCTCGCGCGACAAGATGACTTTCCACAGCCCTCTCGGCTCTCGCGAGCAGAGCGTCGATGAATTGACCAACAACGCAATGGCAATCTGGACTCGTGTAATAGGTAAGCTCGAGCGCGGTGCTGGAAATATCCGCTCTTGCTACGTCAAGACCTCGATGGGCCCCTCGATCAAGATTGAGGTGATTGAATGATCGATGCTAAGGTTTCTCCATGGAAGCGCGATCGCGTCGGAGAACTCGCCGCAATTCTGTCCTCCGATGGAGTTCTGGGAGTCGTCGACATTGGCGGCGTCCCAGCCAAGAACATGCTCAGCATGCGCAAAGACCTTCGCAGCAGCATGAGCATCACGATGGCCAAGAAGACGCTGATGCGCCTCGCTTGGGAGCAGTCTGGCCGCTCGATGGGCGACTTCGACACTCTGCTTGATGGCGCAATCCAGCCGGCCATCGTCCACACAGATTCAATGAACGCCTTCCAACTCTTCTCAGAATTGGAGAAGACCCGTCAGGGCCGCGCTGCTAAGGCAGGCGAGATATCTCCAATCGATATCGTCGTAGAGCAGGGACCAACCCAATTCGGACCAGGTCCAATCGTCGGTGAATTCAACGCTGTGGGGATCCCCGCGAAGATCGACAAGGGCAAGGTTGCTATTCAGAAAACTACGACCGTGGTCGAGCAAGGAGAAGTGATCTCTGCTGACCTTGGAATCATGCTCGCAAAGCTTGGAATCAATCCAATAGAGATTGGTATCATCCTTACCGGAGCGATCGAGGACGGCTTCCTCTTCGAAGCCGACTCTCTTGACCTCGACACTGATGGATTCCGCACGGACATCATCACAGCGACCTCAGGCGCCTTCAATCTCGCCTGCAACATCCGCTGGTTCTCTTCACAGACAATGCCAACCCTCCTGGCCAAGGCCAGCGGAGAGGCGATGTCTGTCGCTGTGGAAGCAGGCATCACCAACGATGTCACGATTCCACTGTTCGTATCGCGCGCAAATGCGCGCGCGCTGGCCCTCGCGGGCCAGCTAGATTCCTCTGCGCTTGATGACGAGCTGGCGGCTGCACTCGGTGCTGCTGCTAGCGCCGTCGCCAGCGCACCCGCCGCAACCTCCGATGCGGCAGACCCAGCCGAGGAAACTCCGGCTGAGGAGGAAGAGGAGGAAGAAGAGGAAGCCGAGTTCGGTGGACTAGGCGATCTCTTCGGCTGAAAAAAATAGGTGAGAAAAATGGAATACGTATATGCTGCAATGCTTCTGCACTCCGCAGAGAAGGAAATCGATGAAAACGGTGTGAGCTCAGTTCTGAGCGCCGCTGGTGTGGATGTTGACGGTGCCCGTGTAAAGGCGCTCGTCACTTCGCTCGGCGATGTTGACATCGGTGAGGCAATGGCGACTGCGGTCGCTGCGCCCGTCGCCGCTGCCCCAGCTTCTGCTGGCGGCGCTGCCGACGCTCCTGCTGCTGAGGAAGCTCCAGCTGAGGAAGAGGAAGAGGAAGACGACGCCGCTGGCTTCGAAGGACTCGGATCTCTCTTCGGTTGAAGAGCGAAGTAAGCAAGAACACTACCCTGCAAACACCGCCTAGCGGTGGCTATCAGGACGTGCGGACGCTGGCCGCTCTAACAGGCGGATGCCGCGGGACAGCTCACCCTTCCCTCGTTCAGGCCTCACGATACGCGCACCAACCGCTAAGGGCGATTGGTGTGACCCCTTGGCATGGTCGGGCGTCTGCTTGAGATTCCTGTCTCGGTGACGCCAACCGATGCCATCCGCGCTCTGAGATTAGTCGGAGAGTCGCGCGGATGGTCTATGCGTCGCTTGGAAGAGTCTCGTATGGTGCATCGTTTCGCCATCATAATGCCACTTTCACGGATGACACGAGTCCTCGGCATCGAGGTGCTCGAGGGATCGGCTCGTGGGCTGAGCCTGCGAACTTGGTCGAATGTCCCTGGCTCAGCTGGCAGGATCACTTGGATCTCAATTGAAATTCCGCCTCATCTCGAAGGAGATGAGTGGAAAGCTATTCTCGATGAATGGAGTTCTCTACTTCCCCGATGTCCATGGCAATGGACATTCGGGGAAAGGTCGATCATCGGCTTCCTATTACCCGAATACCGAAGATCTCGCGTCCACTTTGGACGCGAAGGAATCGACGTTAAACAATGGACCGAAAAACCCACGAAAGAGGTTGATTCAGCACTCACCAAGAGAGTGATTTCGAAGGTCTCCGAAGAGGAATGAGGCCACTTTCGAGTTCCTCTGACTCAAGCCCGTAGGCTTCTTGATAGGCTATTGCAGGTACCCAATGGCGAGCGAGATGGATTTTGAGAGCCTGATCGATACCCCGCGTAAGCAGGCTATGCTCGGGATTTCAATCGCCTTCATGATCGTCTTTCCACTCTACTTCCAAGTCATGCCGAGCCTCATCGATGATGACCTCTTGGCTTCCCCATCAGGCGGAGGGGCTCATGGAGGATGGGTCGTTACGTTCAACGAGGTTTCCATCGAGATGAGTGAATCGGTAAACCTCGGCGACGGCGATTCCCACGACTCTTTCTTCGACGTCGAGAGTGAACTTTTCATCGGTTATGTCGAAGTTTCTGTGACTTGCAACGATAATGACGACCCTGGACCGGGGTTCTCGGATTCAGTCGATGGCACGAGCGATGTTTCTGGGGTCGACGGTGTGGAGGATGATCAGAGTGACTCAGGGACTTGTGGTGGAGGCAATTCGGGCTTCACCATGCGTTGGGATGTGACGAGCAATTACACCGGTGAGTCATACCAGATCGATGATGCCAGCGAGGGTGATATTCGCGCCCAGTGGAGCGATGGCGGATTTGGACGCGGAACTTGGGCGCTGACGATTACTGCTGATATCAGCGCCCCGCCAGGAATCGGTGGTTTTGTCGATAGTGACGAGGATTACGATATCACTTGGACGGCTGTTACTTACGAGGTCGTGCTCGAGCCTATCGTCGATTTGTGAATAGCTCAAGACTTGGCGTGAATTCGGATTACATCGCCATTTTGGACTTCGTGCTCAGCACCAATAACACGACCACTGCGCGCATCAGTAGCGCGAATGAAGCCGTCTCCCAAGTCGCTGTGAACCGCGTAGGCTAGTCCTTTCGCCGTGGTTCCTTCTGGTATCAAAATCGCATCGGGCAGGATGTTACCTTCGCCATCGACCCAATGAGTCTCATCCTGCACAGGATATGCAACTCGTCGGTCGAGTCTATCGAAGACTATGTCACCGACGAGACCGACTAATCCACCACCAGACCATTTCGAGAGCGATTCGCCGATCGAGGACAGCGCCATTCGCTGGGCCTCGGAGAGTTTTGCTTCACCCTCTGCACTGATGCTGAATCCGCCACCGGGCCGGTGCTCGATGAGGCCGGCAACACTTGCCCTGCTAAGAGCGAGTTCGGCTTCAGCGCTGGTCGGGACGAGGATTCCTCCTGCTGATTCGACGAGTTCGGCTAGATCATCCCACACTCCATCATTGGCTCGGTCGGCTTTGTTAGCAGCCACACATATTGGGAATAGGGCGGCTCTAACCGTCTTCGCAAGTGTGGTCAACTCTGCTTCACCCCATGACCAAGGCACTCCGGCATCGGGGTACTTCGAGCCTACCGCTGCGATTCCAGCAGTAACATGTAATTCACTAGCACCAATGCCACTCAATTGATCGTGAAGATAGGTAACGAGGGCTTTCTCACCCTCGGATTGAACACGGCGAGCGCCGCGCTGCCAACTCGATTCGATGATACCTCGAATCCATGCATCCAGCTCGCCGAGCAGGAATTTGTGCTCCTCGACTGGATCAGAACCACCCTCGCCAACCGGATTGCCCTCAAGATCGGTCGAACCGGAGACATCGACAACTTGGATTAGCGCATCACAGCGTGCGAGATCGGAGAGGAATTGATTGCCTCGACCACGCCCCTCGTGAGCGCCGGGAACCAGTCCGGCCACATCGACGAGAATCACTGGAACCAATCGATTGTGGCCTACACAAGAACCTGTGTTTGGTGTGCAAATGCTACCCCCTCGAGGGTCATCAGAAGTCGTTTTCTCAAGCCTTCCATCCGCCTCACGTTTAGCACGTAGAGCCGAGCAGGCACACGGTTCTCTCAGTGGAATCCACGATACACCGACATTCGGATCGATGGTTGTGAAAGGGTAATTCGCGATGTCAACAGTAGTCTGCGTCAGGGCAGAGAATGTCGTGGACTTACCCACATTTGGCTTGCCGACCAGTCCAATCCTCATGTCATCCCTCGCTTGCAACAAGGAGACTTACCCCTCAACTTGACGGTCGGACCTTCCGGAATCAACCTGCTCAAAGGTCGGTCGCCGAACCAGCCTCGTCCGATTCGCCGACCGGCACGACCACGGTGTCCATTCCAGCACCTGAGCCCAAGATTCGAGCCACCGTCGTCGCCGAAGCAAGATTGTAACTATCCACCTGGATGCTTGAAGCGCCCTCACTACCCTCACCAACGATGGCTCCACGGAACAGTCCGCTGACCATGTTCAGGCAGTGCAAAATCATTGCAATTACTACGAAGTAGAAAATGACCGAGCCTGCCACAGCCAATTCGTGAGCCAAACTCGATGGGTCAAGAACGCCAGCGTCGAGCAGAGCCATATCGATGGCGTTCGAGGTCAGAGTAACCATCAATCCCAGTAGCACGCCGCCCGACATCAGCCAGAAAGCGGTACGGGCACGGTTAGCAGAAGCCAACTGGCGGCCAGTAATCGATGGATACAGAGCTAGAGCCGCGCCGAAGTTCAGCGGTACTAAGACAGCCCAACGGCCCATTTCATCGATGGTTCCAGCGAGGCCCGTTAGAGCATCTGTCCCGGAGACTGAGTCAGTCTGAACAAACAAAGCGCCAACGAAGACAGGAATCATCGCCATAACTCCGAGATTCATCTCGGCTAAGCCTGCCATATTTGGGTTGGCGCCAGAAGAATTACCGCCGCGCATCGTCAGCATTGCATTGGCGCAGAAGGCGATCACTGGAATTGCAGCCAACGCTAGCAAGAAGCTTGAGACGACCATGTCGCTCTGCCCCATCGCCATCTCGCCAGCATCGAGTCCGAAGAGGTCTGCAACCAGCGAGCCGTCACGAGATCCCAGGGGCTGGAGAGTGAACAAGCCGCCGAATAGAGTAGCGCCGACTAGCGAACGCGACCACAGAGCATTACCGCTCGCCACACTCGTAGCATAGAGCACCACACCAGCGGTCGAGAGGAAGAAGAATCCACCAGATTGAATTCGATACATCAACCACTGGCCATCGCCATCGGTGATAGCGCCGGTGGCAATTCCAGCAATCAGGTTGAACGATTCAGACATTAATCCGAAGAGAATCAACCAAGCTGGTAAAGAGACGGAACCCGAGCGGTTCGCGAGTGTCAGTAGTTGGTTGATGACGATTGCAGTAATAGCCAGAATATGGATGCCTGTGCCGATAACGAGAACCTTGATTCCCAAAATCACAGGGTCGTGCGAGCCGATGATCATCACGACAACCGACCCTGAGTAAAGGAAGGAGACGAGGGTACCGTTGCGCTCACTAGCCAAATCAGTGCCTAGCAACTTGGGCAGAATGTGCAGACCGCAGCCGATAATCGCCATCGAGACACCGCCGAAGGCAGTCACAGCCTTGCCGGTAGCAGCCAGTGTCTCGGCAGTCGGGTCGTATCCCCAAGCACCGAGTGAATGCAAAGCAGTAGGGTCGTGGGCAAGCCAAAAACCCTCGAAGGTGAACAGCCCACCGAGCATTAGCCACAGGGCTGACTGAACAATCCATGCTCGTGCTGCAGAGCCTGAACGACCCTCGACTAATTCGATTCCAGGGCCGAGGGCTTTCTCGAGCATGAACATCCCCATGCTACGGGCGACGTCGGAGAAAATCCACAGTCCACGGTGAACAAGGAGGAAGAAAATGAGGGCGCAAGCCCAGAAAACTGCTAAGGTTGAGAGTATCGAATCCATCACAATCACCTCACTCGCGAGTGGCCTCCGTGATCATCGTAGCCAGAATCGCAAAGATTCCAAACATTGCTCCGAGGATGAAAAACCAAATTCCGCCGGTAAGTGCACCGAAGGTTTCGAAGTCGGAAATCACGGGGTAATTCTGACCTGGGTAGAGGATGCTGAAGACCACCATGAAGATTAGAGCAGAGACTAATGCTCCGACTAATATCACCCTTGAAGCCGCAGGTTCGTTGTCGCCTTGTAGAAATCCGTCGTCATTTACCATCGAGACACCACTTACCCACAATACTTCGTGGACGGGCTGACCACCATAGATTCCCCCTTAAGCATTGGGCGAGGGACGTAGTCCCTCATCTTAGGGAGCCCGCATGAGGTCAACACGGTTGCCTCTGCGGTCGCGCCCTGACCCTAGTGGAGTAGGGAGTGTGAGATCTGAATTGATTTCTGCACTCCAGACGGCCTTGCAATCACATTCGAGGCCTTTGAATTCGGCTAGATTTCGGGAGACTGAGTAGCGTTCTATTGCGGCGACCACGTGCTCATCGCAATTGCCACAATTGTGGGCGCCGCGGATTTTGCCGCCTGCAGTTGGATGAACGATGATGCGGGCGTCTTGTTCTGCGGTGGCTTCGTGAGTTCGCTGGATCATCTCGACCAACGACCACAGCCATGGCGGGCGGTACTCTCGATTGCGGAAGAGACGGTCGACGATGGTTCGATTTTGGATGTTCATTGGGTTGATCGATACTTCGTCGGAGAGTGGTGCGACTTCGATGAGCCACTTTGAAGTGTGTTCGAGAGCGTCGCCCTCACTCATGAATGGGGGCTTGAAAATCAGGTAGGTTTTGACTCGAAGACCGTTGGCACGGAGGTCGGCAACCGACTTGCGCCAGGTCTTCGTTGAGAACCCCTTATTGACGTGAAATCGTAGTACTGCGTCGTCGTATGCCTCGAGTCCGATTGCAACTGTGGTGTTCGGATTGTGCTTGGCGAGGAAGGCGAGTTTCTCTGGCTTGCACATGTGTGCTTGGGCTTCGACGATGAGGTGCAGGCCCATCTCGTGAGTCTCGCGCAGGACATGTTCTTGCCACTCGACTGGATTCTCTTGGTCTTCAAAGAAGGTCCCAGAGGTGTATACCTTGACCATCGTGCATCCTTCGAAGTCCTTGGTCTGCTTCTTTGCAGCATCCCACTGAGCGAAGAGATCGTCTGCAGTCACATCATCGCGTACGTCGTTGAAGTAGCCACAAAAGGTGCATCCAGACTTCCACCACCAAGCACAACCGCGGGTTCTGAGAATCACTGTCGCGGCTTGGCATGGCGTGCCGTCAGGCATTCGCTCAGGAGTCACATAGACTGTCGCGGGCTTGCTGGCGTCCCAAGACTCTCGACGAGATATCGATTCTGCGGTGTTCTCTGGCGCCTTGACCAAATGATGAATCTTGACGGCGGGTGAGCCGTCGCCCATCACGCCACAGGCATCTCCCATGATTTATCGACTCTGAACCCCGACTTGATTCTGACGGGTCCAATAGGTCAACCTAATTTGCCTGATTGCATCGTAAGTGGTATGGAATCTGTTTCGGATAGTGGGGGTTCGAAATCAGAATTAGTCGATAATTTGCTCGACAAAATGAGTGAGGCTGATAAAAAATCTCTGAAGAGTTGGTACTGGTACGACTGGGCCAATCAAGCCTTTGCACTCACTGTTCTTACCGTAGTAGTCCCCTTCCTGCTATCCAATCTGTTCAATCTAGCCACAGGGGGCGGGAAGGAGTATGCTGGATGGGAAGTTACCGGTGATGGATTCTATGCTATTGTGCTAGCAATATCTAGTATGTTTGTTGCAATTAGTAGTCCGATTCTTGGTGCTGTAGCAGATCGAATGCCGATAAAGAAGAAAATTTTGTGGATTTACACGATTATTGGCATCGTATTTACTGCATTAATGGGGATTTCGCCTTTCATGGGGGAGGATTCATCGTGGAAATTCCTAGCAATCTGTTTAGTCATTGGAAATATTGGATTTGCGGGAGGGAATGTAATCTACTACGCTTTCATGCCCTATCTTGCAGATTATCGATTAATGGATCATGTTTCTAGTTGGGGATATGCCTACGGTTATGCTGGAGGCTCACTACTACTAATCGTACACTTAGTCGTCGGAACGACTGGTTTCTTTGGACTTTCCACAAGTTGGAGTCCTCCGGTACTTAGCTTCGTCTTCATCACCAGTGCACTATGGTGGTTAGGTTTTGGAATGCCAATTTTCAAGAATACACCTGAGCCTGAAATTCCCAATCCCACTGAGTACGAATCTTTGACTGAAGCAATGATTGACGGATTCAGAGAAGTTGGTAACACATTCAAGGAAATAAAGAAGTACAAAGTATTGGTAACTTACTTAATTGGATATCTTCTATTCTATGATGGCATCAATACCATTGGAGCAATGGCCTCAGCCTTTGCGGATTCGGTTCTAAGAATTAATCCGGCTATGAATTTCGTACTATTACTAATGGTCAATATCACCGCTATCCCGATGTCAGTAATAGGTGGCCGTCTGGCTTCCAAACATGGTACCAAAAAGGTCCTTGGAGTTGCTCTTTCGGTTTACTGCGTAGTTGCCGTACTCGCGGTTGGATTTGCACCCCTAGATCTTGATGATGACCATGAAAGATATGATTTTCAATATGATTGGAACGAAGACGAGGGTGTTTACGAACTCTCCACGCTCTATGATAAAGGAGTAGATGGATGGGTGAGTAAAGAAGGAGCCGGGGATGCAGAATTCAGAGATAGTTTCCTCTCTTTCTTGAAAGAGGGAGAGGATGAAAGAACCTCTCTGAACCTAGGGGATGCAGGCTTATTGGCCATTGAAATGGATAAAATGACTGAACACAGATTCTCTTTCTCATTTAGTGGTGGGGAGTTGGATGAAAGCGCATCGGTAGGAGATGGGCACCCCTCAATTATTGAAGGTGGTATGGTGGATTGGTGGCCGAACTTCCTGAGAGACAATGTTTGGGGTCCCGCAGGATTTGGAGTTAACTTTCAATGGATTTTGCTTGGAATGATGGTTGGAATGGTAATGGGAACTGCTGGAGCACAGGCTCGCAGTTTATTCGGTATGCTAATCCCAGCATCGAAGACCACTGAGTTCTTCGGATTCTTCGGATTTATTGGGAAGGCAGCGGCTGTATTTGGGCCATTGATTTACTTTGTAGTATCATCTTCGATGGATAGCCGAATGGCCCTTCTCAGCATCGTCATAGTGATATTACTAGGAATGCTGATATTCCTTCGTATTGATGTTGAAGAAGGAATAAGAGTTGCAAAAGCCGTTGATGCTGAAGCTGGATTATTTCGTGGTGAAGAAAAATGAAATCGTTTGAATTTGTTCAGAATTTATTGACTACTCTAGTCTTACCTATGTTAGCAATTGTTGTGGGAATCGCTGCTACACCAGGAGTCTGGATATTTCTTGAATTTCATCCATTAGTTGCTGAGCAAGAGTACTGGATTGAAATTCTTGGTACCGGCATCCTCCTTGGATTTGGAGTCATGATTTGGGGTGTCACCTTAGTTTTGTTATCAGGGGTTCTTGGTGGCTTGACTGGTCCTCGGGTTGGAGAAGGGAGGTATCCACTCAGATCGTTTGTTACAATCCAGTGGGCATTTTCAATGCTCTTCCATCGTGTTGCATTGTTTTTCCTTCCAAAACTAGTCCCTTCATTCATTGGAACATTGTACTACAGACTTTCAGGAGCGAAAATAGGCAAGGGTTGTCAACTAAACACTGAGAATGTAAACGATTGTAAATCAGTAATTATAGGGAATAATGTTGTTCTAGGAGGTGCATGCACAATCAATGCTCATCTTGTTGAAAAAGGTGAGTTAGTCATGGCTCCTGTTGTAATCGGCGATGGAGCTCTTATTGGAGCAAAGTCGACTGTGCAACCAGGTTGTAAGATAGGAGAGGGAGCAGTGATTGCCACCATGGCTGTACTACCAAAATGGACTGAGGTCCCGGCTGGTGAAGTATGGGCAGGCATTCCTGCAAAATGCATCCGTCGAGCTGATGGATCAAAACCAGAATGATGCTGAGATAATCACTCGACTTGCGAGGCGGTTCACTCGTCGTCGACTTCTTCCTCAGGCTCGTCATCAGCAGCCATCTCATCGCCTGCGTTTTCCAGAGCCTCATCCATGCGCTCGCGGAAGGTTGTTTGCTTCAGTTCCTGCTCGCGAATCGCCTCGATGGCGGAATCAATCATATCGTAGCGAGTCTGAATCGCTGTACTGAGATCCTCGAAGAGTTTCATGTGTTGAGCATACCAATCATCGCGAGCGTTGAGTTGCCCCTTGGCGACGCGTAGCGACTCATCAAGGTCTTCAGCAACCTCGAAAACGCGGCCAAGACGAGCTGACTCACGAGTATACATCTCCTCCATCTTCTGGAGTTCAGGCTCGAGGTGCTTGACTCGCTGGGAGTTCTTCGCACCGTCGAGTTCGAGGTCACGAATTCTTACATCCTTCTCGGAGAAGAGTTCCTGCATGCCCTCCATTTCGATCTCTTTGTCAATCATCTGACGCTCAAGGACATCGATAGTTGCGTCCTTCTCATCGGCCGCATCCTTGAGGGCCGTGTAACCTGCGTAGAGCTTCTCAAGGCGGTCCTTCTCCTTGACGAGATCCTCTTCCAATTGGCGGATTCGCAGATCGGGGGAGACAGTGGAGTCTTCTTCGCTCATCGACGCACCTCGCTACTTCGAGACTCCGCCCCGCTTTAACTGCGGCGGATTGAATGTTCTGCGAATCCACGGTTGGAAAGTCTACGTCTGCCTCGGCGAGTCGTCGAAATCATTCACAAAGGGCTGCGACTGCTGCTGCAAGCGCTACGTTGACCCGCTTTGAGTGAGGGATGTGGAGTTTTTCGTCAGGTCCATGGGCATTATTCCCTGGACCTGCCGATCCGGTGCAGATGAAAGATGCCTCGGGAAATTTCTTCTGAATCATCGCCATGAACGGAATTGTTCCACCTATCCAAGTCGCCATCGGCGGGAATCCAGTGAGATATCGGCTGGCACCGTCGAGGGCTGCTGCAACGCCTTCGTGCAGAGGCGGAGCATGGAATCCATCGGCAGGCTCGGTCGCGTGGTAAGTCACTTCAGCGCCGTAAGGTGGGTTGGCCTCAAGAGTACTCTTGGCGATCTTCTGCACCTCTTCTGCCTTGACTCCGGGTGGGATACGGAAGCTGAGTTTGAGATCAGTATGAGTTCGCAATACGTTACCTGCAGTCTGCACTGGAGGCATGCCATCGGCACCGATGATTCCGAGAGCTGGACGCCAATTGATGTCAAGCAGAATTTGGTCAGCGCCGCGTGTTTGTGGTTCGAGGGAATCGACTACTGGTAGACTCTTCCAAAGTTCGTCACCGAGTATCTCGCCAAGTGCGGTAGCCTCAGCATGAATCTTGTCTGAGATATCGACGTGCATCTCTGGAATTAATACTCGACCGGTCTCGCTATCCTCAACGCGGTCGAGCAACATCCGCTGAATCCTGAACGAAGACGGTATGGCCCCGCCTGACATTCCCGAGTGGACTCCTTCGTGCGAGACCTTGACTCTGAGGTTGCCTGCGACAAGACCTCGCAGCGCCTCAGTGACCCAAATGTGGTCGTATGTTGGGCCACCGCTGTCGAGCACAACAATGAGGTCGGGCGAACCGAGTTCGTCAGTCAATGCCTCAAGGTAAGGTGGCAAATCGAAGGAGCCAGATTCCTCACATGTTTCGATGATGAAAGTCGCCTTCGGGTGCGGGATTCCGGCCTCTTGTAGCAACCTAATCGCAGTCACACAGAGGTATCCACCATAGCCATCGTCGACGGAGCCGCGTCCGAATAGGAATGGGTCGCGGCGCACCGCTTTCAGCGGATGCAATCCTTCTGACCAAAGGTGGGGGCGACTCGGTTGTTTGTCCAAATGTGAGTAGAAAAGAACCTCGCCGCTACCGGTGCCTTCGATAGTGACCATCAACACCGGCGAATGCTCTGCAATTCGATGAGTTTCGTAACTCATACCTTTGAGGCCTTGTTCATCTAGCCAACCCGTGAAAAGTTCTATTGTGGCTTGAAGTTCTCCCAATTCGTCCCAATTTGGTTCAAATCCTGGTGAGAGAGCGTGGATCTCAATGAATTCGCCTAGACTAGGTAGGATCGACTGCTCCCAAATCTTCTCTGCATTCTCAACTAGGCTGTCGAGGTCGGCGGTCATGGCTTCGGCTGCCCTACTGGGCAAATGGAGTCTTCCCTCCTGTCGCTTCACAACGCTTGTTCATGCCTCGATGCTAGCTTCGGTTTCACTCAGCGGCCCACAAATCGGCAAGTCCCCTCTGCTGAATGGGCACATCGCGCAAACGTGGGCTTCAGATTGAGGGCGGCGCTGGAAATCAGCGAGTGGAAGTTCTGTTGCAAGTTCCATTCGCGCCGCCGTTGCGAGGATATCGTCTATCTGGGCTTGGGCTTGTTCGAACATATCGGCCGGATAGATGACGAGGCGGCCGGTGACACCGACAAGAATCGCCGGCCGCTCGACCCTTCGACGCTGCCCCTCAGGCCGCGTCGCTTCCATCATCTCCAACGCTCTGTGGTACAGAGCCAATTGTAGTCGGTGGTGGCGCAGCATCTCGATTTCGGCATCGTTAGCAGGTTCGGTGGCGTGGTTACCGAGAGCGTCGAGAAGTGACCCAGAATCATCGAGGATGCTCGCAGCCTGTTCGGTCTTGAGGTCGATTGGCCTGATAGATGAAGATCCATCTTCGTGGGATGAGCAGAGAGCGAGATCGATGGAACCATCCATGTCGATGCGGGCTCTCTCGATGCCCGCTAATTGCTCGATTCCATCTGGTGTCCAGCGGGTTCTCGAGACCATTTCGAACGAGACTGGATTTGAGATGGTGAATGGGTATTCTGTACGCAGGCCTTCAACTCGCTCACCATCGATGACTTCTGCGTGGGTTAAGCGCCCGACGATGCCGGCTTCGATGCGCTGCAGCATCGTCGTAACTACCTGCTCGGTCTTCGCCTCGTCGACACCGCGAGGCATCAGCTCAGCGAACACCTCAGCGAGCAGGTTGCTATCGCTCAGCCTGCTCTCAACTGGATTCGACCAGATTTCAGGTAGGGCCATCGAAGGCTGCTCACCATCTGGCCCTGGATTGCCTATGCCGACCTCGAGCATCCTGTGAACTATGAGACCCAATTGGGTCGGCGAAGGCAGATTTGAGGCGCCTTCTGTTTCGGATGATGGTAGGCCATCCGGCTCATCCATCAGCCTCGATGCACGGGGGTCTTGCTCATCCTCCTCATCGTGTTGGTCTGTGGATGAAATTGGATCGGGTTTGAGACCGCCGCGCGTCTCGAACCAGTGCCTGCGCGGGCAGGCATCAATCTTCGAGAGACGATGTGGTGCGAGGCGGATACGAGTGCCGGTCGATATCCTCGTCGTCAATTCGACAGGGGCTAAGTGTGAATCGTTTACCGCTTGATCGAGCATTGTTTGGCGAACGAGCGGTGAGTGAAGCACATTCTCGTTCGTATCCTCACTCCGTAAGCAATCTGGATGATGGTATATTCTCATGCCGGGCTTTGGGTGACCCGGTTCGGGGGCGCGTAGCCATCCATCTTTTTGCATACTTCCTGGGTTGAGGAATCGGTCAGTCCCTGCTCCTGAGTTGAGTGGATGAGGCTGACCATCGTCCTCGGCTGCAACCCATGGGGATTGATTCGAGGTCTCGCCGCGACGATGCGAGGCCTGCCTGAGCGATTCAGCCCACATCTGGCCGAGCGTTGTTTGAGAGTCAGAATACTTCCAATCAATTTTCAGTCCGGACTCATCAATCCACTCAGTTTTCTCGGGTGAGCCGACGATGACGAGGTGTTGCTCCACACGCGTTGCAGCGACGTAGAGGAGGCGGCGAGCTTCGGCGTTTTTCCGTTTGAGAGCGATTCTTCGAGAGTGTTGCCACATTGCGGATGCGGGGTACTTGTTGCCTGGCCAGGGTGCTGGATGACCCGCGAAGAATTCAGGGTTGACGATGAGTCTTGATTGATCCTCATTGGTCAAAGTCACCTGTTTTTTACTAAACAAATCAGTGACGAAAACTACCTTCGCCTCCAAGCCCTTCGCATTGTGGATAGACATCAGTTGGACTGCGTCGCGCTCGGGGGTATTCTTGCCCTCAAGCGCGCGACCCTCCTGCTCGCGCAGGTCGCGTAGGCGGTCGGCGATGACGATTGGGTCGCCGCCTACGGAGTCGGAGATCAAACGAACTTCGTTGACGAATCTCTCGACATCTTGGATTGCTCCTTCTTCACAATGAGCTACGAGAAGGTCTGACTGATCGATGGTCTCGTCGAGTAGATCGATTAGACGTCCAGCAGCTGAGAGATCGATCCAGCGCTGGACCAAAGCCTGCTGCCTTTCTGAGGCTGAATGGTCAAGCAAGCGCTCGAGTAGATTCTCATTCCTTCCCGCTGAGAGGAAAGCTTGCAGGCTTGCATCATCCATCCCGATGAGTGAGGAGCGCGCGACCCAGGCTGCTGCGAAGCGACTAC
>TARA_B110000438_G_scaffold29829_1_pt1 | contig 19461 bp, 20 predicted proteins | sample TARA_B110000438 | Tara Oceans TARA_B110000438 (sample SAMEA4398413) | marine metagenome | biome: Polar Biome; feature: [MES] marine water layer (ENVO:01000295) within the mesopelagic zone...; material: water (ENVO:00002006), including particulate matter (ENVO:01000060) such as...... | reverse complement strand
AAGAGAATATAGTTTAAATTTCATTTTACTAGGCAAGCTCCATCGTTTTTGTTAAGATCCACCTGCAACTTTAGTAATAAAACACCATCCACTTTAAGGATTAATTCAGTTATGAAGGTATCACTTGCCAGTGCTTTAGGCACATGTTTTGGGGTCGAAGACGCTATCACTATGGCTATGACTCCGGAATTTGGGAAGAACCTCACAATTGTTGGGCAATTGGTCCACAATCCACAAATCAATGAGTCTCTTAAAAACAATGGCGTATCTCTAGTCAATAATATTGACGATATTGACCGGATAAAAACTAAGAAAGTAATGATCACTGCTCATGGAGCTGCACAGAAAACAAAAGATAAACTTGAAGCTGCAGGGTTCACCGTTTACGACGCCAGCTGTCCTCTTGTCATGCGGGTACATAAAACTATCCAGTCCATGGTAATAAAAGGCTATTTTCCTGTTGTTATAGGTCAACAAGACCATGTCGAGGTAAAAGGTATCGTAGGTGATCTCAAGGAATATCTCGTCATCAGCGGAGAAAATGATATAGAAAAAATAGAAAAATCAAAAAAAAGAAAGCTTGGAATCGTGAGCCAGACCACTTTGCAAGTAGAAAAGGTGGAGGATCTAGTCAGGAAAATTAGAGGCAAAGATTATGTTGACGAAGTATTTTTCGTCAATACAATATGCCAACCAACACGTGATAGACAGGTTGCTGTTAGAGACTTGGCCGAACAAGTCGACCTCATGATAGTTATTGGAGGGTACAACTCGTCAAACACAAAAAAATTAGTTCAGGTATGCGATGAAAAAAGTATAGAGGCTCATCACATTGAGAGTTCTTCACAGCTAAATAAGAGCTGGTTTTACCAAAAAGAACATGTAGGAATAACTGCTGGCACAAGCACTCCCGAACATGTCATAAGTGAAGCTCATCAGACTATTTTAAAAATCGCGGAAGAAATAGATTCAGAACCAGCCCTGCATTAGCTTCATTCTTCACTAACAGCTCTCACGATTTTTTATATCTAATATTAACAACCTGATTCCTGCTAAAAATTTATTTCCAGTTCAATTTTTCTATTTGGAAAAGTTTAGGTAACAGGGTTTAAATTACTGTTTTATTTATGGACGATTGGAACTATTGTATCTCCACATTACCTAAAGTCAGCAGAACCTTTGCTTTGAATATTTCAGTACTGAAAGGAGACCTTCATAAAAGTATTCTAGTTGCTTATCTATTTTGCCGCACGATTGATACGGTGGAAGATGCTTGCAAACTTGAACCTTCTCGAAAGATAGAATTTCTGCTTAATTTTGCTTCAATCTTAAAAAATACAAAAAATAGAAACTCTGCCTTGGATCAATGGACAGAGCAGACATCTTTAGTTGATGGCAGCCCTTCAGATATTGATCTCTTGAAAAATATCCAAAGAGTTTTTAATATTTTTGATTCTCTCCAGGAAGTCCACCAACAAAAAATTATTTCTTCTGTCTGCACAATGGCGCAGGGTATGGCATATTTTCAAAAAAAATTTGATGTCGAGAAAATCACTTTATTGGAAGACGTAAAAGAGCTTGAAGAGTATTGCTATTTTGTTGCCGGTGCCGTCGGCGAAATGCTATGCGATCTCTTTATCAGTGAAATTCCAAACCTACCTGAATCAAATGAAAAAAAAATGAGAAAAAATGCTGTCTCTTTTGGTCTCGGCCTCCAGACAACAAACATTTCCAAGGATATTGTTGTAGATCGAAGTCGTGGATGGTCTTATGTACCCAGAACCTATATCGAAGCCAGCGGGGCAACTCCTGAAGAGTTCCATTCGGGTAAATCGACTGAACAGAATCTGAAGGTGTTGAAAAATCTTCTTAACAAAACCGTCGGACATCTTAACGATGCCTTGGACTTTACACTTGCCATTCCAAGAAGTTATGCCAGGATTCGATTATTTTGTATTTGGCCATTATGGATGGCAATGGAAACAGTGGCCGAACTCCACAATAATCATGATTTGTTAAACTCTGGTGCGAATGTTAAAATTTCTCGTATTACTGTAAGAAGAATATTACAGAGAACACCTTTCATTTGCTGGTCAAATAGTTTACTCCGGCGGTCATTCTCTAATATATTAAAAACAGAAAATCTTGAAAGTGCCTGTGATTTCAATATAGAACAACTAAAAGAACGACTTAAAGGTTTATCTCTAGATAGTATCCCTAGATAATATTTCTTCAAAACCTAAGAATAAGATTTTTAATTATTATGAAAGCTGTTTACGAAGATAATGGAGATGGTACGATCACCGATATAACAAATAATCTAACTTGGCTTAGAGAAGACTCCTGGCAAAAAGAAATAAAGTGGTTTAGTTGGGATGAAGCTAATGATTATGCTTTAAACTTAGGTGGTATCAAATTCGCGGGCCACAACGACTGGAGACTTCCAAGTGTTGTAGAAGCTCAAACACTATACGATATAGACAATGAAAACTACGATAAATATGAAAAGAGGCTCTATCTTAACCCGATTTTCCCAAAAGGTCCTCTCCCCACTATTTGGATTCATGAAGCAATGCTAGGAAACGAAGGTTATATTTTAGACTTAAGGAATGGGGAAATACGGCAATTATTTAAAAGTAAAACTGGACGCATGGCTGCTAGACCTGTTCGCAATAAAGATTTAGTTGAATAGTTTTTATAGATATTAATTTAAAAACTAAAAATTATTTCTACGTAACTTTTATTTTACGATAGAATAGAGATTTTTTTTAGGGAGGAGAAATCAGTTGGGCAAACAACGATTACTACAAATAGCCGGGTTGATATGGATCATAGTTGGATTATTTTTAATTTATCGTGGGTCAGGTCTCTATAATTTAGCTGTAATAGAGCAAAATACCAGTAAAGAGACTCTCATCATTTCTATCATTCTTGGAGTCGTTATAGGTATAATCAAGGGGAAATTTGTTCTTAGTAAAACAGCCCTTCGGAATCGCAACCGAATTAACCAATTGGTTGCCCCGTTAAGCATTCATCAAATTTTTTCTGGTCCATTTTACGGCTTGATAGTGGGAATGATGATACTTGGATTCTTACTAAGAGAGTTTAATTCCTATCTTGGCGGTTATGTCGTAGTAGCCTCAATTTATTGTGGAATTGGAATGGCATTGATTGCAGCTAGCAGCGTCTATTGGAAAAATGATCCATTGCCACCTACTGAAAAAGAATCATAAATATAAAACCCATGGCTAACAAACTATGAAAAACTTTACCCTTACTTTACATATTATATCAATGTGTCTCGTTGTAGGCACCCTGTTCCTTCAGTCTTTGATAGTCGTCTTTCGTTTACGGCTCAAAAAACAAGAAGAAGTAGCTGGTGTTAAAAATGTACAAAAAAGAATTCATAAGTTTATCTACTATCCTATTTTAGGAGTCACTATAATTTCTGGGGCGATATTAGCGAATACAATAGATGTGTTCTCTCAAGTTCAAAATAATTGGATGTCTCTTAAGCTAGGCTTACTTATCATTTTAATAGTCTTTGGCATTCTTAATGGCAAGCAGATCCAAACTGACGTGTTGCCAAAAAAATATGCAATGATGGTCCATATCCCTATTTTTTTAATCGGGGCTGGAATGATTTATCTTGCCACTATTAAACCGTTTTAAAGGTCGCGCATTATGGATATGATCTTAACAATTATTGCCAGCAGCCTTATGCTTGTTGGTTTTTTTGTTATTTGTAGATCAAGCGATGAGGAAGAGGAAGACGAGGAAGAGGAAGACGAGGAAAAAAGTAGTACTAGTTGACCCATGTACGACAAAAAAAAAAGATTCAGGGAATTATCAAATAAATCATCTAAGTGCAGCATTTGCCCCGCAATGTCTGACCTCCCTGCAATACTAAGTTTAAAAAATGGCTCCATCTATACTGACCTTATGTTTGTTGCTGAAGCACCTGGTCGCTTTGGTTCGGGGAGAACTGGCGTCCCATTTCACGGTGATAGGTCAGGAGATAATTTTGAATACCTCCTTAACTATGTCGGATTCAAGAGAAAAGATATATTCATTACCAACGCCGTATTGTGCAATCCTCTGAAAGATGGCAATAATCGACGTCCTACCACAAAAGAGATCGATAACTGCATTCCTTTTTTAGAAAATTTAATTAGCATCATAGCTCCAAAAATAATTTCGACTATAGGTGGAGTAGGACTTCAAGCGATTAATCGTATTTTTGAAACTCGATATAAACTCTCAGATGTCGTCGCAAGACCTTTACCGATAGACAAATTTATTTTATTTCCTCTTTATCACCCAAGCCCACGTGTCATTTACACAAAACGTTCTCTAGACCAACAAAAAAAAGACTTTAAGAAACTTTTCAAAAACTTACCTCCATCAAGTCAACTTCGAGTCTCAAAATAATTGATATAATGATTAAATAATTTCTAGCGGGTCTAAACTAGTTGGTTTTTGTTGTTTTAGCTGGGCTGATCTTCATATTCCCAGCAATTATAGGTATACTATTCGCAATATTTATTCTATTAACAGAACTTTTTGTTCTGGTGTTGGGATATTGCACTTGGAAAGCAAAGACTGCTCGAACAGATAATCTAAACTCTATTGATTACGAGTTTAATTTAATCAAACTCAGATATGGCAGACCTCACAGCTATCGTTTTCAAAATATTCGTTTTATAAGGTGTTGATTTGCGTTATATAAAATTTAAGAGCCTTAAAAAGGATTGGAGTGTCATTACTTTTGGCTGTTGGCAAATAGCGCCTAGTGAGGGTTGGGGAGATATTTGCACACCTCAATCAGCAGAAGCTGTGGTCAAGAAAGCTCTTGAGCTAGGGATCAGTGCCTTCGATACAGCTGAGGGTTATGGAGATGGAGAATCGGAGCGGAGGTTAGGAAAAGCATTAGGACATAAAAAACAAGATGTCATCATTATCTCAAAAATTTGGCCTGATGCTTCTTTAACAACTGACGATTACCATAACAGATTAAATAATTCACTTAAGGCGCTTAACCGCGACTATGTTGACGTATACCTTGTTCACTTTCCAAGTAATTATTTTAACAGTATTGAGCAAAGTGAGAAACTGTGTGAGATCATGGAAAAAATTAAAAAAAGTGGCAAGGCAATCACAGTAGGTTTATCAAATTTCAAGGAACAAGATCTTTTGCGACTGGGCAAAGGAATTGAAGAATTCTGCATCAACCAAGTACCTTATAATATTCTTCAAAGAGAGTATGAAGGGGAAACTAGAGAAATTTGTCATAAAAATGAAATAAGCTATATGGCCTATTCTCCAACGGCCCAAGGTTTACTAGCAGGCCGTCTTTCGAATGAAGCGACTTCTTTCCCTGCACGCAAATGGAATAAACTTTATCAAGAACCCCTATTAACAAATTCAAAACCTGTTAGAAGTTTGATAAATAATATCGCTGAAGAAATTAAAACAAAACCGATTTCAGTTGCTCTTGCCTGGGTACTTGATCAGAAAAATATTCTAACTGCAATAGTTGGCTCGCGGAAACCAGATCAAGTCTCTGAATTTGCTTTCGCAGGCAATTTACAACTAAGCGCTGATCATTTAAATCAATTGAATAATGCGAGCAATTCTTTTCACGAAAAGTAGGCTTGAATGAAAGATGAATGGGAAAGCCCTTATGAAGACGACGGAGTAACTTTGGGACCTGAAGAAGCATTAATTCGAGAATCAGAAAAAACAAAAGGATTAAAAGTGGAGAAGCTTCAACTTAAAGATACCATTGAGAAGTTACAAAATGAAAATAATACTCTCGCTAATGACAACCATTCCTTGGAACAAAAGTTAAGATCGTTGACCAAACAATCATCCAGCAGCATTTTTCTTGAGACAGACCAAACTCATACTTTAAGACGGGCTTATCTTCTTCTCATTTTTAACTTAACAGCATTGATAATCCTTATACTCTTCCACCTTAAATAATAAAAAATACTAATTTTATTGAATTCTTAATCACGTTTAATGTGGAAATCACCTTAATCAAAGTATAGAATAATATCGGTTGGCAGAAACATGAATCTAAATATCTATTTTCTCCATCTTACTTGACAGCTACTGTCGATTTATTTGGCAAATAATCAATGCATAGTCACTCTTTCACTAAAAATATTATTTCATCATTTCATTGATGAATTTTGTTTAAATTTTATTATCATTTTAAAAAGAGGAGCTCAGATAATATTATGTGGATATGGGAATTTCTACACGTTTTAATTGGCATTTTATGGATCGGGCTACTTTATTTTTTTAATTTGGTGCAAGTACAATCAATGCCCAAAATGGCCGAAGAAGGAGCAGCAAAGCAATATACACAAATCATTCTTCCACGAGCGCTATTTTTCTTTAGACATGCCGCCCTCTGGACAGTAATCACCGGAATTGTTTATTACGCTATGGGACGACACATCGTTGAAGGTATCCCCAGCGGAGAAATAATGATCGGTATGCTTTTAGGAATTATTATGGCTGGTAACGTTTGGTTTATTATATGGCCTAACCAAAAAAAGATTATCGCCGGAGAGCTAGAAGGTGACGCTCTAACAAAAGCAAAGAGGAATGCTTTCCTTGCGAGTAGAACCAATGCCTGGTTATCTATCCCTATGCTTATAGGTATGATTGCAGCAAACCATGGCGGTGTAATGGCAGGATTTTGATTTAAACATAATTTTTCTATTCGAAACTAAAATGTCGGTACTCTATGAGTATCGGCATTTTTTTTGATCACTATTACTCAACTGTTAAAGCAACCATTGGATCAAGACGTGATGCCTTGATAGCAGGGAACAAACCGAATATCACCCCAATCATCATACATACACTCGTAGAAATATAAATTGAATTCGGATCAAGCAGCAGATTCTCTGCTCCCAATATTGATGCCCCAAACGTGATCCCAACTCCTAGGACAACACCAAAAAAACCACCAAATAGGCCAATAATAATCGACTCAAGTAAAAATTGCCCAACAATATCTCCTTTAGTCGCACCAACAGCCCTGCGAATACCTATCTCATGAGTTCTCTCCTTGACAGAAATAAGCATCACAGCAAGAATGCCTATTCCACCAACAACCAATGATATTGCTGCCACACCAACGATTAAACGTGTAAATAATTCTGAAGTCTCAGCCTTGAGGTTTTCCAAGTCAATTTGACTAACGATCGTAAAGTCGTTTTCTGCATCATCTGCTATTTTGTGTCTATCCCTTAATTCGGTTTTAATTTTTGCAGCTACCCTCTCAATATTTCTTCTAGAGTCAGCTTTTACATAAATTGTAGAAATATGGCTCTGATTTAAAATCCTTCTCAACATAGATTTAATTGGGATAAGTAAAATTTCATCCTGATCAATCCCATCAGAATCAAGCCCTTTACTTTCAAAGACTCCAATAATCCTAAAGGGGATTGCATTGATTCGTACTGTTTTACCTAGTGGGTCTCCCCCCCCCAACATATTTTTTATTACAGTTTTGCCAACGACAGCAACCCTCGCTCCAAGTTTTTGATCCATCTCGCTGAACATTTCACCCGAGGTAATTCTATAATTACGTGTTTCTAAAAATTCTAAAGTGGATCCAGCTACATTTGTTGATGTTAGAACTTGAAGATACTTTACTTTCATTTCCTTTATCTCAAAAGGAGCTATAAAAGCGATCCCATCAACTTCCTTTGACAAATAATTCACATCCCGTAGGTTTAAAGTATTAACATTACCAGAAAGCCGAAGCCTGCCCCCTCTTCGTTTCATTTCTCCTGCATTAATCGTCAATAGATTCTCACCCATTTTTGCTATGACACTCATAACTTCATGTTGCGATCCTTTACCAATCGCAACCATCACTATCACGGCAGCAATTCCAATCATGATGCCAAGAGATGCCAAAAAAAATCTTGTTTTATTTGAATTTAGGGCGGTAAGTGCAATAATTAGTAATTTCACAATAAACCTTAGCGAATGGTTTCATCGGGACTCAAACTAGCTGCCTTTCGAGCTGGATGAATACCAAAGATAAGACCTACAACCATTGAAAATCCAAACGCAAGCACAAAAGGATCGAGGGTAATCTTTACTGGCAAAAAATCAAAATACTTTAAAGAACTAGACAAAACCCAACCTACCACTGAACCCATAGCTCCTCCAAGCAATGACACTAGAACTGATTCGAATAGAAATTGTTGGGTAATATCCGTTCGACGAGCACCAAAACAACGTCGCACACCAATTTCGCGTATACGTTCTCGAATTGAAACCAGAAGAATATTCATAATAACAACTCCGCCAACAAGGAGTGAAACTGTCGATATGAGCAACAACATGCGGTTTAGTGCTTGTTCAGATTCAGTGACCCATTGCATTATTCCTTCTGGAGTCACAAAACGAAAGTCATCATCAGCCAAGGGTGATAAGCCGTGATTTCTCCTTAAAACTTGAGTCACTCCTTCCATAGTCTGTCGAACAATATCAGAGCTAGTAGACACAACCTTAATACTGTGAAGGTGAGCCTGCCTAAATAGACGTGACATAGCTGTTGTTAATGGAATAAGCGCTCTATCATCTGGATCGTACCCACTTTCAGTGAGTCCTTTTGTTTCAAGAAGACCGATGACTTCAAAAAAGACCTGCCCTACCCTTATTTTTTTGCCAAGAGGATCTGTTTCTCCAAATATTTTACGAGCAGGAGTATTTCCAAGAACAATAACCTTTCTCTTTCGATCCATATCCATATCATTAAAAAATTCGCCGTCTACAACCTTCCATTGACGTGCAGGCTGCCATTCTGGAGACACACCATATACCCGAGTCGTGGTAAATTCTTTTTTATTGATAATACGCATTCGCTTTCGTTGCCGAGGAACAACAATAGCAACTCCAGGCATGGCTCGAATATCATCAGCATCCTGAAGGGTCATGCTTGTGATGTTTCGATTACGTCCAAAAAAAAGCCGGCCGCCACCAGAGTAAACTGAAAAAGATTCTGGTCCGAATCCCATATTAGCAATCCGCTCGAGAACTGTGGATTTTGTCCCTTCTCCAATAGCAACGATGACTGTCAAGGACGCAATGCCGATCATAACCCCGAGGGTCATAAGAAATGTATTGCCTTTATTTAACTTCAACCCGTGCAAGGCCTGCCCGAGGTTCCTTAAAATTCTCATTAATTTTATCCGAAACAATCTGTCCGTCTCGCAAAGTTAGGATACGCCTCGCGTGTTCGCTGACAAAAGAATCGTGAGTTATTATAATTATCGTGCGCCCTTCGGCATTCAATTGATCAAAAACTCTCATTATTTCTGCACCATTTTTTGAGTCAAGATTTCCAGTTGGCTCGTCAGCAAGAATAATTTTGGGATCATTAATTAAAGAGCGTGCTATTGTAACTCGTTGCTGCTCACCGCCTGAAAGTTGACCAGGAGTATGAGCCATTCTATGTTCTAGCCCCACTCGAATCAAAGCCTGCTTAACTCTCTCTTGAGCATCATCAGGTATTTTATTACAATAAATAAGAGGCATCATCACGTTATCAAAAGCAGAAACGCCAGGAAGCAAATGAAATGCTTGAAAAACAAAACCAATTTTTTCATTACGAATTCGAGATAAATCATAATCTTTAAGTTTTCCTACTTCTTCTCCTCCAAGAAGATAAGTTCCACTTGTGGCCTGGCCCAAGCACCCCAAGATTGTCATTAAGGTACTTTTACCAGATCCAGAAGGTCCGATAATGCTGACATAATCACCCTCATCCACAGAAACAGAGATACCCTTTAAAACATTAGTTTCGAACCCTTCGTTTTTGTAAACCTTATTAATAGAATCAATTTCTATCATTTTAGAAACTTTTATCACCTTCGCCTACCTCGTTTTTTCTTTATTGGTTTAATGAGAATTCCTACTTCGTGACTATCGTTAAGCCCAGACAAGACTTCTTGCGAATCACCATCACGCCACCCTAATTCAATCCGTTTCTCTGACAAAGCAACCTCTGTCTTAATTACTGCAAAGGATTTTTTACCTGATCTTTTGACAGCGCCTCGAGGAACAACTAATACATTCTCATGAACACCTGTAGTGACGACTATATTGGCTGTCATCTCAGGTCTTAATAGAGAAATATTATGCTTTTTAATTTCCAGCATAACCTCGTAATTGACAACATTATCCTTAATAACTGCTTTAGGTCGGATCTCTCTAATTACTGCATCAAAAAATTTCTTTGGGAATGCGTCAACAGTAAATTTGACCTTTTGTCTATCCTTTATTTTGCCAATATCTGTTTCATCTACAAATGCGGTTACTTCTATTTTTTTTAGATCAATCAGAGTAACAAATGTAGGAGCGCTCATACTAGCTACCACAGTTTCTCCTTCCTGAGTTGAAACAAAAGCCACCACGCCATCAATTGGTGCGGTGACATTGGCATAAGACAGTTGGGTTTCTTGTTCAAGAATATTGGCTAGAGCTTTTTCAACCTTAGCTTCCTGAAGACGAATGTCATTTTTCAAGCGCATAGCTTCAAGGTTTATCTCCTCTTCTACCGAATTAATTTGTGCATTGAGCACCAATAAACGCTCATCCGCTTTGTCCACGGCAGATTCTGAAACCATCCCTTTTTTACTTAGTGTCTGATTTCGGAAAAGCATTTTTTGAGCCAAGCTGATTTGAACATTAAGCTCTTCTCCTGCTGCTTTTAGTTTCTTAATTTCAAGAGGACCTTCTTCACTAATTTTAATTAAGCGAGCCTTTTCTGCTTTAAGGTCAGCTGAGAATTGTGCTACTCGTGCCAAGAGATCCTCGTGCTCGATTGTTGCTATCATATCTCCTGCCCTTACAACATCACCAATTTTAACCAAAAGTTTTTCCAACTGCCCAGAAATACGTGCACCAATTTTAACTTCTGCCCCTGTCTTTAAAGAGACTGTACCCGTCGCTAAAACTTTTTGATAAATATCCTTGCGTATTACAGGATTAAACTCGTAATCTGCGAAAGTCAGTTTTTGCTCTTTCTTTCCAAGAAATAACTCTTGGATATTTACCCAAGCTGAGGATAGCTTGCCCTCTCGAGCCAATAATCCTATAAATATCAAGAAAATTATAATGGCAGCAAATCTAATAAATTTCCTAGTTATTCGCATCACATGTTTTTCTTTAAATTTTGTATTGGTGGACTTAATATGATATTAACACATCAAAAAATAAGTCATGCATGCCAAATACATTGTTTTTTATATTGTTATTCAAACTTTATGCTTTCTTAAAAATCGGCAAACTTTACTTACAACTTGAGTCCAAATGCCTAAACTATCAAGCTTACTTCAGACCAAAAAAATCAGAAAACACAGCAAACTGGTCTTAACCACAGGTCTAATTCTGGGAGTTATTCTTTTTGGTTTTTTTTCTATAGATCTGGATTCTTTGAGTAAACCCATCATAAAGGAACTAAGTAAGATTACCGGATTGACCATCGAAATTAAATCACTGAGATTTAGCTTTTCAAACGGACTAAGTCTTAGTGGAAGTGGTTTGACAGTTAGCTCAAAAGACACTTCTCAGAAAATATTTTCGGCTAAGAAATTTTTTCTCGACATAAAGTTTAAACCTCTAATGAAAGGTCAGTTGGAAATAAAAAAGATAATTTTAGTAGACCCCATCATGAACGTTATCTTAAATTCAAAAACAAACCTAATTGGGTCTCCAGAGATTTCTAAAAATATAGATTTCCTTAATCAAGGAACATCAGTTAAGCCTATAAAACCAGAAAATTCAGGTCTAACTAGAATCCCCTCAAATAAAATAAGTAAATTCACATTTTTACGTAATCACTTTCAGAATCAAAAGTTATCACTTCGTACAATTGAAATAAGAAATGCCGAACTTCTATTTGTACAATCGGAACCTGATTTACTCCCTGCAAAAAATATCCCTATAATTTTAAGTGCTCGTCTTGACCTTATTAACTCCACGCCTAATGAGATTAATATTAATGGTCATATATCTCAACTTGAGATTGGAGGCGTAAATTTTAGCGGAAAGCTAGAAGCTTATGATTTGTTGGCCACAGAACCATCTATAAACGTCGAAATGGAGTCTGCCGCTATTGGGACAAAACAAATTAATGCTATTACAAAAATCTTATCCAAGCCAAATTTAATGCCTGTAGAATTCACATCAGGACAGATAGAAAAATTATTTTTAAATCTAAAAGGAGTTCTTAACTCCAACGGAAACCTACTCAAAGAGGTTGTTTTTAAAAGTGGGTTTGAAATCAAAAAAATTGAAGTTTTAATCCCTAAAATTAAAAAACTTGGGGATATGCCCTTTTATAATATAAATGCTAACGGCGTATGGGAAAATGGCATCTTGAGTTATAAAGTTAATGGGATGTTGTGGGATGGAGCCATTCAATCTAACTTTGTCGTTAACCTACCTGATCTCCTTAGAGGGTCTTTGACCGGGACATACAATTCAGAAACAAAGTTTAAAGAGTTAGATATTTCTTCAATAAGATTCAACTCTTTAAATAAATGGACACCCGTAACTGGAACTGCTAATGGATCTATCAAGACTCAGAACTCCTTAAAAAACCCTACGCAAACATCAGGTAAATTAAAAATAGAGGACCTCTCGTTCGAGAATAAAATTCCTTATACAGTAAAAAAAACTACGATTAGCTTTTCTAAAAAATCTCCTCGCCAAACTCTGGCGCGAGTCAGATTTGATGACTTACAGTTAAATAATACCTTCCTTAGTTCTTTCAGTTCTTTGCTAAAAATTTCTCCAGAAAAATTTTCATTGAACAATGGACGCATCGTTCCTTCGAATGGAATTATTCTCTTTTCAGGTGATTATCGCCCAAAACCCAATACTTATATAGTGCGCTTCGATGGGAAAAAACTTGTCTTTCAAGATTTTATAAAAGAACAAATAGAAGGCTCAGGATTCTTCAAGGGGATGATTCAAGGAAACTTTATTACAGCAAAAAATATTCAACAAAAAGGTGAAGAAGTAAAATTTTCTCACTTAGCCGATGCTCTTTCTGGAAAGTTTAGATTTGAACTTAAAAATGGGCATGTCAATTCTTCCTTGTGGATGAAAGATAAACTAATACCATTGCTTAGTCCCTTCGCAATTTTCTCTAAAAAAAATGGATTGCGCTATGACAAGTTAAAAGGTGAGTTTAAAGCCTGGAAAGGAAAAATCTCCACTAATAATTTTGAACTCAAAGGACAACAAATCAACCTTGCAGCTTCAGTTACTTCCAACCTTGTAACTAGAAAAGTAGATGGAGAAATTAAAGTAACTCCCAACCAATTACTAAACACCTTAACGAAAGAGGCACCATTACTTAGTCAGATCTTTAAGAATGAACTAAAAAATACTCTAACTGAGAAGCAGTTCAATCTTGAAGGTACGTGGGAAAAACCTACATTTATCCTAAAGCAATGACAACTCTAACTGGTGAATCTATTGATATTTTAAATAAATAGACCACGGTATTCAGATAAACAATATTTTTGTTGATGACAAATTTTAAAACTTCTATTCAATTACGCGAAAATTATCAAAGATTATATCTGCTAGGATTGGCTGTGGTTTTTTTTGGAATAGTCCTTTGGGTGCGACTTAGACTATTGGGCCTGCCCCTTGAAAGAGATGAAGGGGAGTATGCCTATATGGCCCAGCAGTTGCTCCAAGGAATTATGCCCTACACAGAATCTCAGAGCATAAAATTTCCTGGCATCTATTTTGTCTATGCCGGGATCCTCACATTTTTTGGTGAAACTCCCTCTGACATTCATTTGTCAATAATTTTTACCAACCTTGCCTCGGCATATTTTATTTTTTTATTGGGGAAAAACTTGCTGAATCCATCCGCAGGCATTGTAGCAGCGGTTTGTTTTTCGGTATTAACTTTAAGTCCCTCCCTCCAAGGTGTCTGGGCAAATTCAGAACATTTCGTTCTTCTTCCTGCATTAGCAGGAATTTTTTTGCTACGAGTGACGCAGGATCAATCAGCTCGATTCTTTATAAGCGGCTTATTACTAGGAAGTTCTCTGCTGATAAAACAGCATGCTGTGTTGTTTTCTCTGTTTGGTGCTTTATATCTTGGTTTTCGATTTTTTAGTAGATCACAACCCTTTAAAAAAACCATTCTATTCATTGGACTCTTTTTGCTAGGTAATTTATTACCATTAATTCTTTCAGCACTCTTTTATACGGCCAACGGAAAGTTTTTAGATTTTTGGTTCTGCACGATCCAATACGCTTCAGAATATGTTTCTTTGATATCTTTGGCCGGAGGCTTTGAGAACTTTAAATATAATTTTGCGCGCATTTTAGAGTCTAATTTTACACTCCTATGGCTATCCCTTATTGGACTGGTATCGGTTGCTTGGGTAAGGGACAAAAACCAAGAATATTTATTTCTGTTTGGATTTTTTTTATGTTCTTTTCTAGCAATTACTCCAGGACTTTATTTCAGAGCCCACTATTTTTTACTATGGATGCCAGCTCTTTCCCTTTTCGCAGCTGCCGGTTTTAACGGGCTGGTTGATTCTTTCTCATCTTTACGTATTAAAAATATAGCAAGAGTGGGATTATTTATTTTAGCTTTAGGAGTTCCTTTTCTGGTACAAAAAAATGTTTTTTTCAAACTATCAACTTTCCAAGTAACTCGACTGGTATATGGGTTGAATCCTTTTTTGGAGTCCTTTGAAGTTGCTAGGTATATTCGTAATCATTCTAAAAAAAATGATCGGATTGCGGTTTTGGGTTCGGAACCGCAAATTTATTTTTTTTCACATAGAAAGTCTGCAACTCGGCATATTTATATGTACCCACTGATGGAGCGACACGCTTATGCCCGCAAAATGCAAGCTGAATTAATTCAGGAAGTTGAGGCAACTCAACCGAAATTCGTTGTGGTAGCTAATCTTGGAGGCTCGTGGGTTTCTCCACGTCCACATATTTCTCCAATATTGAAAGAGTGGACCCAGAATTATTTGAATGATGAATATGAAATCCAAGGAGTGGTCGATATTCTCTCAAATGGAGTAACCCTTTATAAGTGGGGCGATGAGGCAAAAGGGTATCATCCTCAGTCTCGGTTTCATCTGCTAATTTACAATAGGCAACCATGACAATCTATAATTTAAAAATTTTTAGGAAGGCTGTAAAATTATGTGGGTTAAGGTCAGTATAATTTTTGTAGCTTTAGTTACTTATTGGGGCTACTGGTTAGTCCAAGAAAAACACAAAAATACCCAGTCTTTTACCTTCAACGAACGGGGAAATATTCTCAGTGAACTGAGACGATATGATGAAGCCATTGAAAACTACCAGCAGGCCATTTTGATAAAGGTAAATTACTCTAGTGCTTATAACAACCTTGCTAACGCTCAAAAGCAGAAAGGACAATTAGATAAGTCTATTGCAAACTATAAAGAGGCAATACGCTTTAACAACGATCATACTGATGCCTATAGCAATTTGGGAGTTGTATTAAGTGAACAAGGAAAGTTTGAAGAGGCCATCGAACAATTTCGTAAGGCTCTTCATCTCAACCCCAATTTGTTCCTGGTGCATAACAATATGGGTACCTTATTGATCCAACAGGGTAATATCGCTGATGCTATTTTTCATTACCAACAGGCAATAATCCTTTATCCTAAATTCGCTAAAGCTTACAATAATCTTGGTAGTGCTCTAGCAGGACAAGGAAAACTTAAGGAAGCTATCGAATATTTTGAGAATGCGATAAATATTAACCCAAACTATGTTGATGCAAGCAATAACCTGGAGATTGCCCGTTCACTTTTAAAATAAGTACTAAAAAAGAGCTCTCCTGGAAAACTACAATCAGTTTATTCTTATGTAGTTATAGCTTCTTTGGATTATAGCAAGGTGTTGGGAAACATAGTTTCCTTAAGTTTAGCGATAACCAATGTGTCACCAGGAACATCAATATTCCCAAATTTTCGAAATATTAGAATGTCATATAGGTTTTCATCAACCTTATACTTAAATATTCATCCTTTATTGATACGTTAGCTTTCACGCCTTTATCAGAATTTAATACACATGTTTTTGCACTCCAATCGCTCAAACGGATTAGGTCCTCTCCATATGTATTTTTATTTGAATCGTTATATTTTTTCTATTGCTTCTAAAAATAATCTTAAAAAAATCTATAGCCGCTAGTACCAATGTGATGCCATTGGTTATAAAACACTTAACAAAAAATACTCGCAATCTAGCAAAACCATATCCTCGAACACATCATCTAAAGAATATATATTTCATAAATCATTGATTTATATGACTATATTTGATAGTATTAAATTGTCCAGCAAAGTATATTCTATATCTAAAAGTGAGATAACTTATGAATCAATTATTAAATTTAAAAATTAGAATTGCTAAGAGAGATTTACAGATGCACTACTATTTACTAATGTTATGGGTCCGCGCCAAAATGGGAAAAGCAAAAGAATTTAGTGGCTAGAACACTTAGCTCATTCCAAATTCATTACATTAGTGCGACTACGTAAAAAGACTATTAATTTTTAACCCGAAATAGAGGTCAAAGTTATGGGAATAACTAGAAGATTTGGACGAATTGGATCTGTTTTACTACCTATAGCACTACTTGCAGTCTTTTTTAAATATTTACACCCATTAAACGCAATTCTTCATGGTGTTGAAGGTTGGGGGGCTAGAAAGATCGCTTTCACGTTGTTCATATCCTTTCTTGCTATATGGTCACTTCTTCATGTGAGCTCTATTTTGTTTATACGGATTGTGGATTGGGTTTGGAGTGGAACATTACCGGGTTTAAGGGGAAACCAAGACTATAACGGAAATGAAGACCAAGAGAATTCTTTAAGAGGTAGAACGGACTTTCACAATGTAAGAGAAGACAAAACATTATTCAAACTAGATATACAAGATGAAAGTGCAGCGTAGTTTGATTTTGAAGAAGCTTTAGCTATATTGAATGGTTTAGCATTTATAGACGAGAACTCTTTTCGGGGTTTTTAGCTTTTATGTTTAAAAAAATAATAAGTATTTTCTAGACTGCTTTTACTTCAAGATCTTTATGTAATTGCTGGCGAATTTGGGTCTGGATATATTGGAGGGTCCCGGTTGAAGAGGTTGGGCAACTTCCACAAGCACCTTGATAAAGAATCTTTACAACATTTCCTTTAATTCCTTTCACCTCCACTCCGCCTCCATCTTGGGCAAGATTCTTTCGAATTGAGCGGTCAAGTACCATTTCTACGGCATCGAGTTTCTCATCATTTGACAAAGATAAAAAATTTTCCACATCAATATTTAGTTTGGCACCTTTATCACTTTTATATAAGGTTACATTTGAGTCAATCATTTTCCAAACTTGATCTTTAAGAGGGTTCCAACTGACATCATCTACTTTAGTTACTGTTATGAAGTTATCCATAATAAAAACAGTCTTCACTTCGGGTTTATCGAATAAAAATTTTCCAAGTTGATCATCTCCACAATCTTTTTTCGATTCGTATGAAAGATTACCATGTTCCACAATTTGCGAATTAAGCACAAATTGTATTGCGCTCGGATTAGGAGTCTCTCTGGTACGGACAACCTTTATCTCTGATTTTCCTTTAGCTACAGGAGTTACCTTAGGTCGATTTGCTCCACCAGAAATACTTCCTTCTTTTTTTTTCTTTTGAACAGCTAATACTTCACTGAGTTTCACAGGTAGTTATTCCCAAATAGTGGGCCGAATCAATCTCAAGACGGCAAAAATTGATAGTATTTATTAGAGTTAGTATAACTCATATTAAGGTTCAAGCTTAGAAAAAGTATTTAAATTTAAATCCTCGCTGAGACTGTCATCAGTTTTACTTTCCTACCTCTAAGCGTTGCCATACCTTCATACCCAACAAACAAGGCGAGAATAATCAGAAAAGCTGCGGCAGTGCCTAAAAGAACATTAGGTTCAGGTTGGGTATAAAACCTGTAAGACTGCCAAGCTAATGCGCAAATTGTGGTGACTATCATAAAAATAGCTGGATAAAGTGCAAATTTAGTCGGTTTTCCCATTGCCATAAGCCACGTAGCAATAACAAATAATGCCACTGCAGCAATAAGCTGATTAGTTGCTCCAAAAATAGGCCAGATTTTCTGCCAACCGCCAGTCGCCCCTATTAAATATGAAAAAAATACCACTAATACTGTACAAATATATTTATTTTTAAATAGAACTACTTTCTCCCCAACAGATTCCTGAACAAGAAATCGTGTTATGCGTACTGCGGAATCAAGGGTTGTTAAAACAAAAGTATTCAGAGCTAAAACTGCTATCATGGAAGCAAAGGTAAAGCTTAAAAATGGTAACATTTGATGAACCAAGTTGCCGAAACCGTGTCCGTAGGCAAGAATCCATCCACCTGACTGTAAGGTTTCTCGAAATCCAAGCGTATTCATGTCTATCCCTCCGCTTGCTGGGGTAACCCAGTATAATCCACCACTCACAAGCAAAACAGTCACCACAGCCACGAACCCCTCAGTAAGCATTCCCCCATAAGCAATTGGACGCCCCTGTGATTCAACCGAAAGTTGTTTGGATGTTGTTCCTCCCGCGACTAAGGAATGAAAACCTGAAACGGCTCCGCAGGCAACCAACACAAATAACATAGGCCATACTGGCCCCTGTTCTTGAGAAAAACCTCCTCGATATGCCGGAGTATGCAGTTCAGGTTGAACCCATAACAACGCAAGCACAGCCAAGGCCATTGAGCCAAACAGAATATAGGTAGATAAATAATCCCGTGGTTGGAGAAGAATATTTACAGGAAGGATAGAGGCAAGTGCCGCATATACCAAAAGGACAACAAACCAAAAGATTAATGGAGAAAGACCGATAATCCCGCTTTCAGGAAGTTCAACGGGAAATTGAAAGCCAAAAAAAATACTTAAGATTACTCCTGTAACCGCGAAAATAGATGCAACAGCGAGATTGCTGTTTCTGTAATAAATAAACCAGCCTAGAGCAATCGATATCGGAATAATAGCAAACGTTGGTACTACCATTTGAGGTTGTGCAATAAGAGTCTTAGCAGCAACCACTCCAAAGACCGCTATCACCAGGAGCATCGCTAGCACGAGGAAAATGGAAAAAACATACTTTGCTCGAATACCCATGGTTTTTTCAGCTATATCTGCAATAGAACTGCCACGGTTCCTAACCGAAATCATCAGTGACAAGTAGTCATGAACAGCTCCAATAAAAACATTCCCAATAAGAATCCAGACTAACGTCACGACCCATCCAAAATGATGCATTGCAATGATAGGACCAATCACAGGACCTGCTCCTGCAATAGAAGCAAAGTTATGACCAAACAACACCAATGGTTTAGA
>TARA_B110000438_G_scaffold81517_1_pt1 | contig 19466 bp, 10 predicted proteins | sample TARA_B110000438 | Tara Oceans TARA_B110000438 (sample SAMEA4398413) | marine metagenome | biome: Polar Biome; feature: [MES] marine water layer (ENVO:01000295) within the mesopelagic zone...; material: water (ENVO:00002006), including particulate matter (ENVO:01000060) such as...... | reverse complement strand
TAATAATATGACTATGAGCTTATTCATCGTATCACCGCAAATTTTCCTACAAATGGCTCATTCGCTGAATTTGCTTGCTTAACATGAAATATATAAAGACCTGGAGATATTTCTTGGTTGTTTGCGGTTCTCATATCCCACCAGGCATTTCCTGATTCAGAGTTACTATGTTCAAACGTACTAACAGCCTCCCCGGTCAATGTAAATATTCGGATAGTGCATTCTGCCGGCAAATTAGTGAACCTGATCTGCCTTAGATGCTCAGATTCTTTAAATCCAGAGTTTACTCTATATGGGTTTGGAACAACACCAACATCTGTAAGGTCTGTAGCAGGAAGTACACCTGGGTAAACCTGAACAAAATTTCGATCAAGGACCGTGGTTCCTTTTGAATTTTCTATAGATGCATAACCATCAGGATCTGCCCATTGATCTGGATTTGAATAATTCGTATCGACGCTCATCGCAAACTGCCCCTGCCCAATATCATCATACGTAATCTCAAAAGGAGGCTCTACACCCATATCGTATGCTACGATCGAATAGGTATATTCTAAACCATCAACTACCTTTGTATCCTTGAACATATAGGTCATGGTATCACCATTAATTACAACGGGCTCATCAAGCTTTATACTTTCTAGTCCTGTATCACTACCCAGACTAAACCAAGGGAAATATGGATCTTGCCCACTAATTGAATGTCCCCGGCTCTGATCTGGGGTACAATCATAATCTTTTGAATATGCACAGTGTAATGAATCTTCAAGCGCTGAAAGGTCAAACTGCTGATAAGGGCGCCAACCAGCAAAAATTCCGTCAGTATCAAATATCATATCTTCTGCATTACCCCATGATGTACCACCATCGGTACTTTTATATATTTTATACCCTTCAAAATCTGCATAGCCAGTCACAACGTCTCTAGTATCTTCGGCATCATCATTCCAATAAATATTTGCCTCACCCTGGCCAGTAATTGCATGCACCGTAGGGCGAGTAGGAGGAGTAAAACCTTGATAGCGAGAGTTATACATCACCTGAGCAAACCTTGCATTATTTTTTAGATCATCTTCCGTCTGACCAAATATAATACAAAAAGAAAAAGGAACTTCACGTCCAACAGGAAGGTCAAAAGGGCCACAACTCATAATAAGGACACAATCAAGACCTTCTGGGTCTCGTTCATAAACGGATTCAAGCTTTAATCCTTCAACTGAATCAAAGTGAGGATTCAGTTCGTCACCAAGATCTGTGCCTGGGTTCGGAGTATGAAAGTGCCATGACTCCTCACCCTCGCTAAGGTTTGATGTGTCTCCAACCATAAGCTTATATAATATTTCTTCTTTATTCTTTGCAACAGGGCATCCTTCACTTCCAGCATAACAACTGCTTGAGTTAGACTCTGGAGAGACAACCCCAGGACGCTGGTACCAGTCTACCCAGTGCCAGTCTGTCATTTTCAATGGCTCACCTGGGAAAATGTCAATGGTCCCGTCCTGATCAAGATCAACTGCATCTGTTGCTCTAGGAGAGTCCAACAACTGCGTAGCAACCACACCAAAATCATTACCAGGATGGCTTGACGCAGAAGGCTCATCCAAGGTATATCCGGCAACCCCAGATTCTCCATCATGGTCTCCGATCATTGCCATACTAATAAGCATTCGGTCATTGTTTACTTCAAAATTTTCCCAATAATATTTCATGAAGTCATCGTCATTTGTATGAAGCCCACCGTTGTATCCATCCCAGTCTCCCATAAGAACATCTGCATCCATATAGAAACCAAGCGACATACCGCTATAATCAAATCCTTTTCCACGATTAAGCTTTGTACCATCAGGCATGATCATAGCTTCACCACATTCTTGGTCGCCATTTGCATTATAGATAGGGTTCCCTTCTTCATCTTCTGCACACCAGTCACCACTCTCATTACGCACTTTTACGGTAACAAACATGATATCTTCAGCGTAGGAGACGCCATAAGAATGTGCAGTAGCTCTAACCTTAAGACCCATTGGATAGCCTGTTTGCTCATATTCTTCATTTGTATTCACAATATTTGCTCGATGAGACCAACGATCATCAAACTCCATGTAAACATCCATATCCGACACAAAACGTCCGGGAACCTCTTCCCAACAATTTGGATCTTTTCTGGAATATGAACACCCCGGGAGATTTACATTATAATCCTGAGACCACCACCCCGGCCAGAAAGGCTCCATCGCTCCAGTAGCAGGGTTATACTCAGTTGGCCATGTATCAGCATAGGCAGAATGAGCAAGTACTGGATATGTATCATCACCCGCAACCCATGGTGTCGTTCCAAAAACATCACTCGAATTATATTCGGTCTGGTGAGAATTAGTACGAGCCATAGTTGAGGCATGCCAATCAGTCTTGTATTCAGTACTGATAAAGTGTGACTCGGCAGCATTCGCGCCATAGTAGACGTACTGATCATCATCAGTCCACTCCTCAAGATCTTCTCCATAATCGTAGAAATCAAACTGAGACTCACGACTGATTAAAGCAGGACGTAAGGCCCAAGGATATATAAACCCAGCACGGGCAGATGTTTTGTTTGGGTCCTGATCGCCGGTTGTGCTGATAACAATCTTTCGATCTTCATCATTAAAGTAATATTGCCTATCAGTGGTAATACCCTCAGGAGACATTTTTTTATTTTCTGGATTGTAGAGACCTTTATCATCTCCCAAGTCAAAGATAATACCCTTGTAGCTAGTATCGCCACTAACAGGATACCAGTCATCATATGCATTACTACTCTCCCAGATACTGTAAATAGGTGCACCCTCATCATCAACAATAGTCTCTAAATTTTGCCAAGTGAAGTGAGCTGTACTCTTGTTTCCAGGAACAGCACCAATAAAAGACACAGCAGGAAGGTATGAATAATCCCCCCATATCCCTGATGGGTGAAAGTCCCAATTAATAAAGCTACCATAGTTTGTGATTGCGCTCTTAACGCGACCTTGGTCAATGAAACCTTTCGCCCTATCACTCATTGGATTTGTAGGGAAAGGGTTATCCCCTATCTTTGCTGAAGAAGATTGCCTGAATGGGTCAGGATTAGCTTTAACACTAAGGTCTTTTATACGACCATCAACAGCATGAAGGGAAGAAAAAATAAGGATATATATTGTAAGTTTTTGTATCATATTAATTGAAGTCAAATCGGATGAAAAAATTAATTTCTCTAGGCTGCGAGAAACGCCATGGTCTATCAAAGTAAGCACTGGATAAATTCGCCTCTACTCCTGCGCCATTGGGGTCTGTCCCAGGCAAGCCTACATAGTTTGAATAATAAGTACCCGGGTCATCTGCCTTACCGGTCATAGCCCAGATATCGTATTCATTACGAATATCAAGGACGTTAAACACATTTAAGCCAAGAGAGAATCTATGCCCCACAGCTTTAAAATATTTTGAAAATGAAATATTCACATTTTTGTAAGCAGGAGCACGCTTCGAGTTAGGATAACGAGCATCTTCCGCTGGGTCTCGTCCTTTAAAGATAATCGGAGTATAGGGATAGCCACTCTGATAAAAAGCTGTAAGGCCAGCCTGAATTCCATAAGGCAAGAACGTGTAGGCATAGTAGGTCAGATCATGAGGCCTATCATAATCTGCTAGATTTTCCTGACTAGGAGCATCTACGTATTGCCCACTTATACTCGCCCAAGCATAGTCACTATTGGTCTTTGCGATTGAATATGTATACTGCAGCATCGAGCCAAAAAAGCTCCTACGCCACTCAATCGTTAAGTCCAGTCCTTTTGCTGAACCATAGTCTCCATTAGATGCAACATTATACTGATAGACACCTGATCTCTCAAGCGTATATCGTGTAAGCTGATCCATATCACGAACCCAAGCCCCAATAGAATAAGCCCAGCTCTGGCCTACCTGGACATTGAAATTCGCACCGTACTGCTGTGTTCTCTGGGCTTTCATTGTGGCATTACCAACAGCACCCTCGCCCTCTTCAAATAATGTTTCAGGGTCTTCTAAGCTATTTGTATTTAGATAAACGTTCTGATAGACAGGGGTCTGATAGTAAAGCCCATAATTAAAAGTAAATGTAGACTTATCAGTGATGACATGGCTAAAACCGACCCGGGGACTGATCTTATAAGACCAATTTGAATTCTTTAATAATATTTTTTGTCTTGCAAGCCCCGCAAGATCTGATACCTCTTCATCTGAATCCCAGACATCGTTATCATTTAGATCTGAATAGTACCAAGGACGACCCGGACTGAACGCGCCTGCGCTGTCTGCCCAGACCTGAGAATTATAATGCACCATATCGATTCTGACACCATAATTGATGACCATCCATGGTACCTCAAAAACATTTTGAATATAGGCTGAGAACTCTTCAGGCTCACGAAACTCATCCCATTGACCATTACCATTAGCATCTGTAAATGCTTCTCCATCATCCCAGCGACCATTGTTCTCTCCAGCATCTGCCTCTAAATAGCCTTCATCACCAAGCAATAATCCATCAGGACCAGTGTCCTGCCAGTATTCAGCAAATGTTTGGATCTTCGCACCTGCGCCTAGCCACGGATCTTTTACTTCGTAAAAATTAAGTTTGTGATATTTATAGTCGATTCCAACTCTAAGCTTCCACTTATCAGTGATTTGACTGGTCAGATCAAAACGAACCTCATCCGTGACAGCTCTTGAATCAGCATAGAAGGTATCGTGTCCACCAAAGGTTCTGCCCTCATCCCACGCAACACCAGTGATAAGATCGGGCATATAGTAGTACGGGTTTGGCACACCCGGAATAAAACTAAAATTATTTGGTGTCCCAAAATATCCAGGCACATTTTGCCACTGTAGATCGATGCTGCTGTAATCATAGAATGGCTCATAGTCTTCATACATCTCTGGCTCTAACCAATAGTCTCCATCTCTTTCAGTCAGGCCTTTTACAAGCTGAGGACCTGTCCAGACACCATTCCCATCGTCATCAACAAAATTCTCACCAGGGTTCCAGACACCATTCCCATTTTTATCATCAAAATCTTCTGCAAGCTCCCAATTCCATAATCCCGGTTTTGCACCATGATACCAGCCACTTCGTTCATCAACATTAGTATAACGTATCGTGTCGCCATCTTCACCAATTGAGTACGGAACTACATAAGGGTTTTCAGGGTCTGAGATACTTTTATATCCTGCTGGGTGTCGCCATTCAAACCAGTTAGGGTATCCATCCTCGTCATTATCCCGCCAGCGAACACCTTGAAATTGGTCTTGGGTAAATCTTGAAAAACGAAGGGTATAAAATGATCTTTGCGTAAGAGAATGATTAACCTCAAAATTCCCACGGTAAGTGTCTCTAAATAATTCATTCCTACCCTCATCCCAGTAAAGATATCGAGGGTTAAAAGACTGTCGATGATTAGCGACCTGCCAGTAGGCCCCATGAAAACGAAGCTTATTTGTAAATTTGTAGCTCAGCTTAGCAAACACATCCCAGGTCTTATCAAATCCAAAACCTCGAAAACCAGAAACGTCATCCCATGGATAAACCAGGCCTTTCTTATTCTGGATCAAAGTTTCTAGGTCTAAATCTGATTCATTTAAAAAATATTTGGGTCCTTGATAAACCTTATCATCAAATTCATAGACACTATAGTTATCTTTGGTCGTGTACTGTCCAGAAACCCAAAATGTTAGCTTAGGAATGCCTAAAATGGGACCACCTATTCCAAAGTTATAGTCATTGTAGCCACGTATAAGATCAAAGTTATCTGTAAGCTCTGTGTTGCCTAATGCATTATTTATAAGCGCACCAACCTGGCTGCTCTCGAACTTAAAGCTGTATTCAATCTCGCTGCCACCAGTACTAGTATGCCAATTAGATACCGCTGACTGAGCGTCACCATATTCAGCATTAAATCCACCAGGCTGCCAATCAAACTCTCTGACAGCAAACAGGTTTAATCGTGTTCCTGAACCAATAGATCCAAATATTGGATTTCTAAGATACATACCATCCATCATATAAGCGATCTCGCCAGAGCGACCACCTTTTACATGGATTTCTTCAAGTCCCCGCTCTTCATGGTCGGGAACACCTTTATTCCGGCTAACAACCTTAACAACACCCGATTGGAGCGTATACAATTCATTTAGGTCACGTATTGGCAGGGACTGGATTGCCTCCTTGCTTACGGTTACTTTCTTTGCGGTTGTCCCTTTCTCAACCAAAGGGCGCTCTCCAATGACCTCAACCTCTTCACCCTCCACTGCTGCAACTGGCAATTTAAAATTCAACCAGACGGTCTGATCCATCATAACACGAACCTCTTTCATCGTCTGTTTCTGATAACCCATCATCTGAACGACCACATCGTAATCACCTACCGGAATATTTAGAATTATATAATTCCCATCCATATCTGCAGCCGCGCCAGCGCCTGCTTCGGGAATATAAATATTTGCACCAGGCAGCGGTGAACCATCTCCATCTGTGACCTTTCCTCTGATCGTACCATCTGTCCCAGCGGTAATCACCGAAAATAAACCTATAAAGATGAGAAACTTTATGCCTCTTTTCATTCCCCTAACTCCCTCAGATCAATTGTCTGGATGCCCTTTTGCGTACTGATACGAAAAGGGTCAAAGCTAAAATCAGGGTGTTCGCCTATATCTTTTAGCTCAACCGTTGAAGTAGGGTTTGTTAATTTCTTAAAGACACCACTCTCAGACTGAATATCTACAGATGTTAGCTCTATTCTACTAAGCCCTACCCAGGCCTCATTCAGAGAATCCAGGGTACTATTATTTTGAGTATAGTCTGAGTCGTAAAGGTGCTCGGTCCAGCGAATAGATATCTCACTCTTCACCAATCCCTTTCCTTTAGCGAGCCAAGACTCTGTCCTCTGTCCAAAATCCACACCACTACCAACCATAGTCATGGTAATCGTCTCGATAACCTTAAAACAATCATCAAAGATTATATCTGTAGCTGCTTCAGCAAGGCTTGGGCGGTGCCCCGCAGGAACGGTAACGGTATCAGACTCAACTCGGTAAGACTTCTCGATATAATAGACTGAGATCTCTGTTGTATCATAGTATGCGGTATCAATAGCCTCGCCTTCTCTAAGTTGACCATTAAAGGTGTAATATAGGACCTCGCTCTCAAGATCTGGCTTATGCCAGAAACCATCTTCAATCTCGTTCGGACTAAAATAAAACCCTACAGGTAAGAAGTAAGAAGGATAGGTAATCTGATTTAAATGCTGAGGCTCATGAAAAATATGATAATTATAAAAACGTTCCGTCTGTCCACCAGCAGTTTTTGTCCATTCAGACTTTGTGATATAATAATCGTCCGGAGTGACGGTTGAACCGATACCGCTCATATGGCCTACCCTCTCTCGTGTAAATAAAGTAACCAATGAGTCTACATCATCAACATATTGCTGCTTGAGGTCAAAGAAATCTACCTCCTCGATCATATCTGAGTATATCGTCCCCCAGCGGCTGGTGACATCATCTCCAAGTCCGATTTCAAGTAACACTACTGGATTTGATGGGTCAGCCCAATCCACAATAAGATTATCCGGCTTATCGCCAATGGTATAAAGATGCTTCTCAAGCTCTCCATCTCCATCTGTATCTTTTAGGGTAAACTCTTCAATGCCATCGTACAGACCATTCCCAGTATCTGTAAAGTCATCGCCGGTACTAAAATCTTCTGAATTATCGTTATCCACAAAATCTTCAGCGCTATCCCATTTATTATTACAATTACGGTCCTGATATGGTTCATTAAGATCAAACTCTGAATCTCCATCTACATCATAGTAAGGTTCTGCTGGATCCCAGACATTATTCCCAAGGTCTTCAAACTCATAAGCAACCGATATAACATTATCATTATTGTAGTCCTGTATCAGATCGTCACCGGCATCATACTCACCATTATTATTGTTATCTGAGTATTCATAGAGTGCCTCAAAAATACCATCCCCATTGTAATCTATAATAGTTACCTCTCCTTCATCCCAGGCTCCATTATCATTACAATCTGTGTTTGAGCGAAAAACAAGTGAGTCTAGACTGAGCTGCTTCTTTACAAATTCAAACGTATTCAAAAAACGTAATTGCTCTTCAGCAAAAAATACATAGTTAGTATCGTTCCACTCCGAGGAGTCAACAAATAATATTCCCTCATCAATAAAGGGGGTGTCTACAACGGCCCAGTATGCGCTTATGTCAAACGTATCATTGTAGAAAAGCATTGTATCCGCAAGTACCCAATCTGAGTTAACAAGCTTATATCTTTGAAGTGATGGTTCCGCTTCAAGGTTCCATTCGAGAGACTCAAGATTTTTAAAAGGAGTTGAGGTCATCTCAACTGAATCATAAACAACTGAATCTGCCACAGAAAGTGAATCAATATAGTGACGCTCAGTATTCTCAGCCTCATCAGAGCTTGTCATGGCAACTAAATAATCTGGAAAGGTTTTAAAGCTCATCAAGGGAGGATCCTCACCAAACAAAGTATAATAATCGATATATTTATTATAATTCTTCATTAGGTTTGGATTGTAACGAAAGAATTGAGCATCTACGTCATTTTCAAAATTATAAAAGTAATCTGAAATCGCACCTTCCTTACCAGTTAGTTCTCCCTTAAGAGTATTTGTTAGAGCTGTATTTTCTTTAGACTGAGCCTCTTCTTTCTCACATGCCCAATAAGAAAAGGTGGCTAAAAGAATAAGTAATAACTGGAATATTTGTTTTTTCATCTATTTATTTACAATATTGGCCTGCGGTAGAAGCAACAAATATAGTAATTAAGTAAAGATGTTTCGCTGCTTTTTTAAAAAAAAACTACAGGCACTATGAATTATACAAAAAAATTGATCCTCATATCCATAACAATTTCAATTATATACTCCGATCTTGCAAGCCCCACTCCTTTCACTGAAATCCAGCCAAATGGAATACAAATTGAAATATTCAATAGAGGCAATCATCTCCAGGGATGGCATGAATATAACGGATGGACGATTGTTAAAAGCTCTGGTGGGTGGTGGTACTATGCAAGCGGTTCAAATGGGAACAAACTAACACCCTCATCTCTAAGAGCTGGAATAGATGAAGAGCCAAGCCCTCTTTCAAGCTTAATTCAAAAAGGCATAAGACCAGAACCATTTGTTTTGATTGATGAAGCTCCAATACCTGATTTAAATAACACACGAACAGATACTTTTAAAGTTCCTCTAATCCTTGTCGAATTCCCTGACGCCTACGCTACCTATGACTCATCCGATTTTGATCTTATAATGAATCAACCCGGATACACACATTTGAACTACGATAACACCGGTAGTTTTAGAGATTTTTATCAAGAGATATCACACGGCCAATTCTTACCTGTTGCAGAAGTCTCAAATTGGTTTTTGGCACCCAATGAACACGACTATTATGCATACAGTGATCCTGATGGATATCCACACGTTCGTCAACTTGTTAGAGATATGGTAGACTCTCTTGAAGCATCAGGGTTTGACTGGTCGATTTATGATAACGATGGTGATGGATATGTGGATGCATTAAACCTAGTCCACCAAGGCGCTGGTGCTGAAGAAGGCGACTACAGCAATATATGGTCGCATAAATGGAGCCTTGGAAATCTTGCAGTTAGCTATGATGGTGTTACAATCAGTAGCTATAACATTAATCCCGAGATACAGAATGGCAGCATCGTTGCTATTGGAGTATTAGCACATGAGTTTGGTCATGCGCTTGGTCTTCCGGATTTATATGATACTGACTACACGTCAAGCGGAGCAGGTAAATTAGCGCTAATGGCAAGTGGAGCTTGGGGTACAAGTAATAATTCTCCCTGGTACCCATCTACAATGGTTGGATGGTGTAAAAATGAACTTGGTTGGGTTGACATTATTGACCTAACAGAAGACCAAGACAACATCTCTATTCAACAGAGTTACTCTAATAATGATATTATCCGAATCAACCATCCACAAGCTGAAGAAGAATACTGGCTGATAGAGAACAGACAAAATATCGGTTCAGACACACTCATACCCTCAGCGGGATTGGCAATATGGCATATAAATGACGATATTGCTCAAGGATGGGGAGTTAACAATAATGAACCCTATTATGGAGTTGGACTGGAACAAGCAGATGGAATGTTCGCACTTGAAAATAGTGGACCAAGTAATGGTGGAGATATATATCCAGGCGATACTGATAATCGAGAATTCAGCCACGCATCCTCTCCAAATACAACAAGTCTATATGGTATCCCTTCAATGACACGCGTTGATAATATCTCCGACCCCGGTGAATTCATGACCTTTGACCTGACCTATGGAGAGATAATTCTTGCGACTGCTTCTATTACTGATGGAAGTGGGTATGCATATAATCAGGGTACAATTTCTTTAGGGATGAATAATGAAATGGAACTGGGGGCTCTTGAATTTGAATTGAATTTTTCACCATCTTTCGTCAATATAACCGACGTTTTACCGACCGAAAGGACATCCTTTGATTCTGTCATAATTGAGGACAATCATATTACATTAGTGAACCCTACAATTACAGCAGGGACCGGAAATATACTTGATGTCCAATTATTTAATAATGTAGGTGTTGAAGCCGATGTAATTATCAGCTACAGCATGTGTCTTGCATATACCACTGAGGGTCAAGAAGTTGGGATTACAGTTTTAGATGATGCAGATTATACTATCCAAGCAGTTGATCAATTCTATACAATCCAAAATAGTTCTGGAATGATTGGTGGAGGTGCCTCATATGTTGTCTCAATTATTAATACGGTCCCCATTGCAATGACCATATTTCAAATATTGAACAGCCCAAGCCTTCTTACGCCCAGCGATGAACCCTTTGAAGATCTAAATGAGAACGATGAATATGATGATGGTGAACCTTTTGTTGACTGGAACCAGAATAGCTACTGGTCACCCATGATCGAACCTTTATCATTGTCAAGTGCGTGGCAGATCGATGCAAGCTTATCTGGAACAGATCTCACAATAGGAATCTCCAATTGGGATGAGCCACTTGAGCCAGCAGCACATCAATTATTTAGAGTCAATTGTGAAGTTAGTAATGAGGCCGAGCTGAATGATATAATAACAGTATCCACAAATGTGATGCTTGTCCTTGATGCATGGGGGAATAATGGTGTCCCATTTGTGAATGGAGATGGAACTATCACCATCGATGGAGTCTTAGCAAATGATGGGATGACTCAATTTCCAACAGCATTCTCATTGGATGAGATATACCCTAATCCATTTAATCCAGTTACCTCTATCGCATTCTCTATTCCTATCAACAATAACGAAGAGGTTACTATTCAGGTCTACGACCTTAAAGGGAGGATCGTTGCAAAACTTGCCGAGCGACCCTTCCAAGCAGGAAATTATAAAGTTTTTTGGGACGCTACTGGTTTAAGTTCGGGAATTTACTTTACTGAGTTTAATGTCGCAGGAAATAGGACAGTTAAAAAAGTCACACTTTTAAAATAATCAGGCAGACCTTCGATTCTGACTCTTTTTATATATAGGGTCTTTTCCATCAAGGATAGTTTGTTTTGTTACAATGACCCTCTCAACTCCTTCCATTTCTGGAATTTGATACATTATATCTAATAGATGATCTTCAAGTACAGATCTAAGTGCTCGAGCGCCCGATTTTTTTTCTAATGCAAGTCTAACTATTTCATCTAATGCTTCTTTATGGAATTCAAGGACAACCCCTTCAAGTAAAAATAGTTTTTGGTACTGTTTGATAAGAGCATTTTTGGGTTCAAGTAATACCCTGAGAAGATCACTTGAGTCCAGGAGGTCAAGTGTGCTGAGGATTGGCAACCTACCCACAAGCTCAGGTATCAAACCATATGCAATAAGGTCTTCCTGCCTCAAGCCTTCGTAAGGAGTATTAACTTTTACCTTCTTTAATTTTTTATTTGTACCAAAACCAAGTTCACCCTTACCTATTCTGCGAGAAATAATTTCCTCTAATCCAGAAAATGACCCTCCACATATAAATAGTATATTAGTTGTATTAATTGGAATCAGGCTCTGTTCTGGGTGCTTCCTTCCACCCTTTGGTGGGATATTCGCAATCGTACCCTCTAATATCTTTAGCAAGGCCTGCTGGACACCTTCTCCGCTAACGTCTCTAGTAATCGATGTGCTTGCACCTTTACGGCCGACCTTATCGATTTCGTCTACATAAATAATTCCTTTCTCTGCTGCTGCAACATTATAATTTGCTACCTGCAGTAGCCTGACCAAAATATTCTCAACATCTTCTCCAACATAGCCAGCTTCAGTTAACGTGGTTGCATCTGCTATTGCAAATGGAACCGATAGAAACCGAGCTAGTGTCTGGGCCATCAATGTTTTACCTGTACCAGTAGATCCAACCATCAAAATATTACTTTTATCTAACTCTACATCGGACTGATATGACTGATGAATAATACGTTTATAGTGATTGTATACCGCAACTGCTATTGCTTTTTTAGCACGATCCTGACCGACAACATGCTCATCAAGATAAGACTTTATTTTAGAGGGTTTTTGAAGGGTAACCTTGAACCCTGTTTTTGGTTGTTCGACTTCAGGCTCTAGATTGGCCTCTGGATCTTTTCCTTTTTTTATCATACTCATTTTCGTTTTGATAAAATAGAATCTATCAACCCATATGTTTTAGCTTCTTTTGAGGTCATGTAGTTATCTCTTTCAGTATCTAACTCAATTTTTTTTATTGTCTGACCCGTGTTTTTTGATAGAATCAAATTCAATTGCTTTCTCATTCTCAATATCTCTTCAGCCTGGATCTTAATATCTGTCGCTTGTCCTTCTGCACCTCCCATCGGTTGGTGGATCATAATACGAGAATTAGGTAGTGCAGAACGTTTACCTTTTGCGCCACCGGATAAAAGGAATGCCCCCATACTCGCTGCCTGACCAAGACATATGGTCGAGACATCTGGCTTGATATATTGCATCGTATCATAGATTCCCATTCCAGAAGTAATTATACCTCCAGGAGAGTTAATATACAGATAGATGTCTTTATCTGAATCTTCTGCTTCTAAGAAAAGTAGTTGAGCAATAATTAGTGAGGCTATTGAATCATCAATTGGAGTGCCAAGAAAAACGATTCTCTCTTTTAAGAGCCTCGAGTATATATCGAAAGCTCTTTCCGAGCGCCCTGTTTGTTCTACAACTATCGGTACCAATTGGTTTAATGTTTTTTGATCAATGTTCATGGTCTTGTCCCCGAAGGTCTTTAGTGAGTACTTCTATTTCTTTAACTTTAGCAAATTGTTCAAGGTATTCCAAGATTTTCTTTTCTACAAGATCATCTTCTACCCGTTTCTTGTTACTTGGTTTCTTGTAATATTTTAGAATTTCTTTTTCAGACTGAGGTGATCTTTCGATAAGCTTTTGAATCTCGCTTTCTACTTCCTCTTTTGAAGCATTGAGGCTTTCAGCCTCAATAAGTTTATTTCTAATTGAATACCATTTAATATTTCTCTCAGCAACAGGTGTGTAATGCTCACGTACCTTTTCCTCATCTAATGGCTCACCATTATTTTGCTTCTTAACATCCTCAACCATCTTCATTAAATAGTTCTCTACCATGGATGGTGCAAACGAAGGATCTATAAGGTTGATCAATGAATCAGCAAGATCTCTCTCATAAGCAGTAAGGGACCTCTCCTCAAAATTTTCTTTGATCTTTTTCTCCACATCAGATCTTAATGCATCTACAGATGTAAGGTTTGGGTTGATCAACTTGAGAAAATCCTCATTGACCTCAGGAAGCACCTCTCGCTCGATAGTGCCTACGGTTAATTCATAATCTGCGTCACCACCTTCTTGGTTAACTGGGAGTCGAAGTCGAGTTGTGTCTTTTGGCTTAAGTCCTATCAGTTTTTCTTTTTGGTCATCAGTGAATGATCCATTGCCAACTCTAAGATATTGTTTTTCAAACTTTTTACCAATGATGGGGATTCCGGTATCGTCTAACTTTTGCAAAGTACAAAGTAAGTAGTCTCCTTCGATCGCCCCATCCTCAACCTTTGAAATGGTTGCATGAGATTTACGCAACTGTTTAATCGCGTCTTCGATATCATGATCATCATGAATATATTTTGTACGTTGAACAGAAAGGGAGTTCTTTTTCAACTTAGGCAAGTTAGTCTCTGGCTCGATCTCAAATTTTGCTTTGAAAGAAAAATGCTCATTCGCATGGAAGTGGACATCACTGATCTCTGCTTTATTGACTGGCATCAGTTCCTCTTTTTGGATAGACATTAGATAATATTTTTGAAAATTATCTTCCATGAAATCAGCTTCTATATTCTGTTGGAATTGGTTCATGAGTCGATCCATTGGAACCTTACCGGATCGAAAGCCAGGCATCTTTATCTTTTTACTAAATTTTTTGACAGAGGTATTGAAATCAGATTCTAGCTCTGGCCATGGTATATCTATTTCTAATTCTCGCGTATGGTCATTGACCTTATTAATATTGATCTTCACATTTTTTCCTAAATTTTTTGGGTGCCAATTTAGGAGATGTTTTTCATCCAACTAAAGAAGAAATAATTAGATTATTATTTTAGGTTTGTGGAATCTCTAAGCCACCACGGTACATCAAGATCATACCAAACATTTGGATCACATGAAAAAGGTCGTTATGATTAAAATGCTTGTGTAGTGTTACTCCGCTTGCCTGTACTCTAGCAGCAACTAAACTTACGATCAATCCTATTAGGATGAATAACGCGCCAGTATACCCCACAATAAAAAATACGATGGTAAATCCAAAAAATGATATTATCATTAATGGTAAATTAAAATTAACTACCTGACGAAAAGAGTCGCTCCTCTTGATACGTATAAGACAATAGATAAAGAGAAGAATACAAAATACCAGTATCGAATGGTGCCATGCCCTATCGATAAAGAATGTCGAGACTGAAGCAGTAATTAATACCGCAGTAAGCATCACAAATAAAAGCGCTGCTCTCCATATCATAGCATTGAGTATCGCTGGAAGTCGTGGTCCTAATCCATGCCTGGTTCCACCTAAAAAACCTCCAATACCCAAACTAAAAAAACTGATTGCCCATAATAAATGAAAAATTGAAGACTGTACCTGGAGAGTCTGGTATCCAAAATAGAGACCCATGAGACCTATTATATAATCTGTGATGGATGTGGTAGGCTCATATAGAAATGGATGCTCTTGTACCATATCAAATTTGTTAGGGATTTAGTATCATATTTACTAGAAAAATAACATCAATAACCGTGACATCATCATCCTGATTAATATCAGAAACAGATTCAGAGCAGATCCCTATTGTACTATCAGTCGCGACTCGGTCAGAAAGTAAAAGAATATCTAGGACATCTGATTCACCAGAATTATTTAGGTCACCTAACAACCATTCGATACAAAGATCGGTTGGTAGGGCAATAAAGTCATGCCACCCTGCTAACGGACTTTTCTCATTGCGCCCAGATGAGTCCACTGCTTGAAGAAAATATTGGATATAGGTCGTATCAGTCATTGGAGGAATATATCCACTCCATGTATTTGACTCAGGAAGCGAATCTAAAAGGTCAAGGTCACTTGTCGACCACGAAACCATATCTAATGTTTTCCAAAATAGTTTCAAAGAATCTTCAATTATTCCAACATCGCTTAGATCATCTACAAATACATTGACCATATAACCGTAATCATCTGGTTCAGTATTATCATTGATAGGATTATGAAATACCTGCAGCATTTCCAGATCGGGTATGCCTTTCACTCTACAATGAAGTGCATCTGTACTTTCCCATGAGCCTGTGAAGCCCAATATCTCATACCCTGGCAGTGCTTGTTGATAGACAGCAAGAGCTTCGTCATCCCAATTAACATCGGTTATTGGAACTAGAACTTTTTCATTTAGTATAAGAGAGTTTGTGTATGGTTGGTTGTTTGGTGTCCAGACACGATAGACTTCCCATGTTTCACCCCATTTATTTAATGAGTTTGCAAAATAATTTGCAGTTTCTTCTATCTCATCATATTGAGGATGACTTGAAGGGACTTCCCTGATTAGAACCTTGGTCGGTGATAAATATTTACCCCAGCAATCAATGTGGTCTATATATGTATTATTTGGGTCATCTAAGACATGGTATGTAGTAACTCCATAGTAATTTTCAAATAATTGGAATACTTCCTCATTTGTTATTTCGTTCTCTTCAAATACAAGATCTGATGATGCTGAAATACCTAGACCATCGGTCATATAATTACCACCAGCATGAACAACATCTGACGCATAAAAAGAGACACCTAAATGCTCAGACATCTTTAATGGAGCCGCATTATCATTTGGCCGCGGGCGGTTGTATGTAAAATCTACAATCGACATATTCTTATCTCCATCAACCACCCACCATGGACCATAATCACGTGTCCAGAAGCTATCGGTATCCCCAATAACAAACTCAACATTTTCCATATTAACTCCACTATTTTCCATAGAGCTTGATGCTGAACTTTGTTGGTTGTTTGAAACTAGACAATAAATGATAACATCTTCGGACATTTCTGAGATAACAGCTGTAGATATTCCAAAAGGATATCGAACAACTACTCCTCTCATACGTTCAAACTCAGAAACATTCCTAACTGGAGATGGTGGCGGATCCGTATTCCGCCCCATACTGTATATCTCGTGGACCCGCGTCGACTCTTCTGCGGTTAGCCCAATTGGTAATTCATTGATAACATCGCCATTTGCGCTTATCATAGAAAATGAAGTAAAAAGTATAATTAATAGTCTCATATGGCAATAAACATCATTAATAATTTATAAAACTTTTTGTAAACAACATCTGTCAATCCTATAAATCGGAATTTTAAGATAATTACTTTTCTAACAAAAAAGCCTCAGAGAGTATCTCTGAGGCTTTTTTGAAAATCATTATTCCAACTATTGCCTTAGGCGATAGGTGGCACCTTCCATTGTCTTAAGAAATTTTTCAACTTGATTCTCTGTATGAAATAATTCATCCATAGGTACAAAGACATCACTTGGATATTCGATCTCATCATAGTCACGTAAAAAATTAGACTCTAATTTTAAAACAACATCTCGTATGACCATGGGAGGAATTTCTTTATTTTTCATAAAATTAATCTGAATATTTAGCTGTCCCGTAGATGTCATGTGAAAAAGAGGCAGAGGGCCCACATCTGTATTACAGCGAAAGGTAAGAGTCCCATGCTCAGTACCTCTACCCCAAGAGATATCATCTGCATGTTTCTCAGTAAACTCAATTATTGAAACACCAACTTTTGCAACTTCCCGAGTACAATGATCTCTGAGATGATCAGTAAAAATATTCTTGTCCCAGTTAGCCATATATTGGTCCTTTGCTTGAATTATAATTAAATATTAGATTGGATGGAACGGAATTTACTAAACTAATTAGATGACAAACATAGATTTAAATTGCAATTGCATAGACTTATAGAGCTTTTTCGTAGTGACTAACCAAATCCAAAACTAAATGAGGACCTCAAATTAAAACGGATTCTCTTTTTGATCCAATTAATATTAGTTGGTATGATCTCATCCTCCCAACTTTGGAAAAGTGGTATTAAAAACGGTCCAAAATAAACTCCAGCCGCTAAATACTGAGGACTTGGGAATCTGCTACTGCCTGAGATATCCATAAAAAGCTTACCTGGGAAATACGGTACTGATTGATCAAGTTTTAAGTGCCAGATCAATTGATCGGTCGACAAGGTTGGATCTTCAGTATCTTTCCCTCTATTACCCAAGCCATAATATGTATTCTCTAAGATCCCCAGGCCATTATTAATTCCTGTTCTATTCAATACAAACCCACTTTCAAAATCAGGGTCAACACTGCCAAAAAGATAACTTCGATACTGCTTTGGTATATTTTTTGAAATTAAAAAAGATTCGAACTCTAAAGAAATATCCGTCTTTAGTTTTCTAGACATTTTATAACTTAATCCAGTTTTTAAATTTGCTTTTAAAAAATTACTTCCAGTTTTGATATGAGATGAAATGTAATAATTCTTAAATATGTCAGGAGTCCATTCCTTTTTCAATTTGATAGATGTTATTAAATATTCCCCCTGATCATAGAGGACCGGATCTAGAGCATTCCCATCAAGGTTATGATAAAAAAAGTCAATATTCAGATTAGATACTGGACTTTTTATTAATGACCTTTTTATCGTACCTGCTAGTCCTAAATGAAATCCTTTTCTTCCCTGGGAGTCTCCAATATTGAATCGCCATGTCCCTGAATGAAATAAACTAAATTGATTAAAACCTTTTTGGTAAATCATGTTGCCTACAGCTTTTTTATTATTTGAATCATATAGCAGGTTAAGCAACATCCCACGTTTTCCATATCCAGGTATAAATCCATTCCAAAGTGTTAAACCAGGTGTAAATCCATTATAGGTATTGTAGGAAAAAAGCCAAGGCATAAAATTTAGATCGATATCATGATAGCTTGGTTTTTGAAATATAAAGTGCCCCCTTAATTTTCGTTTTGTTACATTATTACTACGAAATATATCTGGCATATACTGGTCCGGATCTATAGCTGCATTCTCTGAATCAGGTGGTCCTGTCAGAGGCGTGATCAATGTATCTGTCTTTACCCACTCCCGACTGATCTCATTGCCATTTTTATCGTAGTATGCCACCTCTACTGGTGTATTAAAAGTACCTTTATTATCTATATAAAAATGACCATCTCTTTTTGAGATACCAAAATCAATGAACGATGTACTTTCGAATACATTTTCAAAAAACCATCCAAGGTCTTCTTCTAGATGCTTATCAAAGATAGAAAAGAAGTTGTGCGGCTTAGGGTGACGGAATTTCCAAGTCTCAAAATAATCTTGCATAATCTGATTCATCTTATTTTCTCCAAGATAATGCTGGAGAAATCTCATCATTACCGCTGTCCTCGCATAATTTTGTCCATAATTCGTATACGAAAAATTTTCATCTGCTGAAATATTCAATGGCTGAGCATCTTTACTCTTCGGAGATCCAGCAAATTGTAAATAATGGAACCAGTGAATGTCAAAATCCTTCCCTATTCCGATTTTATTCTGGATAAAATCTTGCAGGAGAACTTGATTATTTCTTTCAGAATACTTTTCTTCCCAATACCGTATGTTTGTGTATTCATTTAAACCCTCATCCATCCAGGTATGGTCACGCTCGTTATTCCCCAATATACCGTAAAACCAATTATGCCCTACTTCATGCATAATAACAAACTCTAAAAGGTCTGCCGAACCAGATCTGGAAA
>TARA_B110000438_G_scaffold30537_1_pt1 | contig 19474 bp, 16 predicted proteins | sample TARA_B110000438 | Tara Oceans TARA_B110000438 (sample SAMEA4398413) | marine metagenome | biome: Polar Biome; feature: [MES] marine water layer (ENVO:01000295) within the mesopelagic zone...; material: water (ENVO:00002006), including particulate matter (ENVO:01000060) such as...... | reverse complement strand
TGATGCAGCCCAAGATTAGAAGCGCTCGCATAGATTGCTCAAGAATTTGTTGATTAGGCCTAATAGTATCTCAAATCTTAGCGTTTGATGCTCTGCTTGAGTCACTTCTTAATCGGCGTAGGCGAAGGTATAATGCTGCCCCCTATTGAAGGTGGGGCTTGAAGATAAGCATCGATCCGTATTTTTTCTGGGTCTGGATGCTCAAAATAGGCTTTGGGCTGCAATCAGTCAAAGGTTCAAAAATGGAGAGAAAAATGATGTATTCGGGCAAGGCGCTCAAAGTAGAAATGTTGCCTTCTGGCGCAGCCAATTTGGTCTTCGATTTAGAGGGCTCATCAGTAAACAAATTTAATCAGGCAACTCTGAAAGAGTTGCGGGAAGTGGTAGCTCTACTGCAAGGTTCAAATGTTTCGGGTTTGATTGTTTCAAGCGCCAAACCAGCATTTATAGTTGGTGCGGACATCACGGAGTTCACCGCAATGTTTTCTGAGCCAGAAGACATTATTTTAAGTTGGCTTGTAGAATCTAATAAAGTTTTTAATGACCTAGAAGATTTGCCTTTCCCAACAGTGACGGCTATTAACGGAATTGCGCTGGGTGGTGGATTTGAAATGGCACTAACGACTGACTACCGAGTTGGTACTGTAAAGTCTGTCGTTGGATTCCCAGAAGTGAAGCTTGGAATTTTGCCTGGATTTGGTGGAACGGTCCGTTTACCCCGTTTAATCGGAGCGGATAATGCTAACCAATGGATTAGCAGTGGGTCTCACATCAAAGCTCCACAAGCACAAACTGAAGGTGCTATCGATGCAATCGTAGAGGAAGACAAGTTAATTGCAGCTTGTGAAGATATGATTAACCAATGCAATGCCGGCAAACTGGATTATAGAGCGGTAAGAGCGGTAAAAAATTCAGCTCTGACATTGCAGCCAATTGAGCTTAATGTAGCTTTCGAGACAGCTAAAGGGATGGTGTTAGCTAAAGCAGGTGCACATTATCCGGCACCCATTACCGCAGTACAGGTAATGCAAGAAGCAGCATTGTCTGATAGAGCTGGCGCGTTAGAAATTGAGCATAAAGGTTTTTTAAAGCTCGCTAAGACTGAGGTTGCTGCTAATTTAGTGCAGATGTTCCTCAATGATCAATTTCTTTCTGGTGCAGCAAAGAAGCAAATCTTGCAAGCTGGTGAAGTGAGTTATGCTGGAGTTTTAGGCGCAGGGATAATGGGTGGAGGAATTGCCTATCAGTCCGCGCTTAAAGGTACACCAATAATAATGAAGGACATTGCTCAGGAAGGGATCGACTTGGGTATGAACGAAGCTAAGAAATTACTCGGCAAGCAGATGGCGCGCGGCCGAATAGATGCAAACAAAATGGTTTCCATTTTGGGTGACATAACGCCTTCCTTAGATTATGACGGTTTTGATAAAGCCAATATCATCGTCGAAGCGATTGTAGAAAACACGGGTATTAAACAATCTGTTCTTGCGGAATTAGAATCTCTGGTTGATGAGAAAGCCATAATTGTCTCCAATACTTCCACCATTTCAATTGACGAATTGGCGACTGCTCTAGAAAGGCCTGAGAATTTTTGTGGTATGCACTTTTTTAACCCCGTGCCGGTAATGCCTCTGGTGGAGGTAATTAGAGGAGAGCACAGTAGTGATGCCACGATTGCTACGACTGTGGCCTATGCTAAGAAGATGGGTAAAACGCCTATCGTAGTCAATAATTGTCCTGGCTTTCTAGTTAACCGGATCTTGTTCCCTTATTTCGGCGCATTCTCTCGACTTATTTATGACGGGGCGGATTTTCGACAGATTGACAAAGCAATGGAAAAATTTGGCTGGCCTATGGGGCCAGCATATCTTCTTGATGTCATTGGGGTTGATACTGCAGTGCATTGCCAGGATGTTATGGCTGCTGGATTTAAAAGAATGAATATTGATTTTGATAGTGCGATTGACCGTTTATATGCGCAGAAAGACTTGGGGCAAAAAACGGGAAAGGGGTTCTATCTTTACGAGATTGACAAACGCGGTAAACCGAAAAAGTTACCGAATCCCGAAATAGAAATATTGATTTCCTCGGTACAACAGAATTCTAAGGAATTTACGAACGAAGAAATCGTTGAGCGAATGATGGTTGCGATGTGTATTGAGACTGCGCGCTGTGTTGAAGACAATATCGTCAGCACGGCAATCGAGGCTGACATGGGATTAATTTTGGGACTAGGGTTTCCGGCATTTCGTGGTGGAGCACTACGTTATCTCGATAGCTTGGGAGTATCAAAATTCTGTCAGGTCGCTGATAAATACGCAGAATTGGGCGAGTTGTACACGCCGACTGCGCTTATGAGAGCTAAAGGCGCGTCTGGCGAAACTTATTATGCGTAGGGTGAGGATTTATTTATGAGGTTGCAAGCTAGAGACGCAGTAATTGTTGATGGAGTCAGGACACCTATGGCTCGCTCCAAAGCTGGAGCTTTTCGAAATGTAAGAGCGGAAGAGCTATCCGCCCATTTAATCAATGCTTTGTTCGATCGTAATCCAGAGGCGTCGCCAGAAGAGGTGGAAGATGTAATTTGGGGCTGTGTTAACCAAACCCTCGAACAAGGTTGGAACATTGCCAGAAATGCTGCTCTGATGTCAGTGTTACCGCATTCAACTTGCGCTCAAACCGTTAATCGTTTGTGTGGGTCATCGATGTCCGCTTTGCATACGGCAGCAACGGCGATTCTGAGTGATAATGGAGATCAATTCATTGTCGGCGGCGTCGAACATATGGGGCATGTTGGCATGACTCATGGAGTCGACCCAAATCCTAGGGCCTCGAAGCATATTGCTAAAGCGTCTTGGATGATGGGCGTAACTGCTGAGGTGTTATCGAAAATGCATGGCATAACTCGGGAACAACAAGACGAGTTTGCAGTACGCTCACATAAGCTAGCTGAAAAAGCGAGAAACAATGGAGGCTATGATAATGAGATAGTCGCTATCGAAGGGCATAACGTTGATGGTTTCAAATCTGTCATCGAGCAAGATGAAACTATTCGTCCTGATACTAGCAGGGAAAGCCTTGCCCAATTGCGACCAGTATTCGATCCGGTTAACGGCTCTGTAACAGCAGGTACATCTTCACAAATCTCGGATGGTGCTTCTGCCATGCTGCTGATGTCAGCTGAGAAGGCGCAATCTTTGAACTTGAAGGTCAGAGCGAGAATAAAATCAATTGCTTATGCAGGAGTAGATCCCTCGATTATGGGATATGGCCCAGTGCCTGCGAGTCAGAAAGCGCTAAAAAAGGCTGGACTTACAGTCGGTGACATAGACTGCGTTGAGTTAAATGAAGCTTTTGCTGCTCAAGCTTTACCGGTGCTTAAGGATTTAACTTTACTGGATGTTGTTGAGGACAAAGTCAATCTTCGCGGTGGTGCAATCGCCCTAGGCCACCCTTTAGGGTGCTCCGGCACACGAATAACTACAACGCTTCTGAACAATATGGAAGACAAAGATGTAACACTTGGACTAGCGACGATGTGCATTGGCTTGGGTCAAGGTATTGCAACAGTGCTTGAGCGTGTTTAGTTGAACCTTCAATGTTAAAGCAAGCTGATCAATTGAGTCTAAATCGAAGCAGGAAAAATTTGCGACGAGATGTTGGTCATGCTATCGCTGATTTTAATATGATCGAAGACGGCGACTTGATCATGGTGTGTTTGTCTGGGGGTAAAGACTCTTACACATTGTTGGAGATCCTGCAGAATCTACAAAAACATGCGCCAATAGATTTCAAGATTCACGCAGTCAATCTTGATCAAAAACAACCAGATTTTCCTGAACATGTGCTACCCAGTTATCTCGCGAGTCTTGGTGTTGAATACCAAATCTTGGAGCAGGACACATACTCCATTGTGACTGATAAGATCAGTGAGGGAAAAACCTATTGTGGTCTATGTTCGAGGCTTCGGCGCGGTATTCTCTACAACTATGCCGAATCTATAGGAGCGGATAAGATTGCTCTCGGTCACCACCGCGATGATATCGTCGAGACTTTGTTTTTGAATATGTTTTACGGCGGAAAACTTAAGGCTATGCCGCCCAAACTGTTAAGTGACGATAAACGTAATGTGGTTATTCGACCATTAGCTTATTGTAAAGAAAGTGAGATTAGTAAATTTTCTGACCTTATGCGCTTCCCTATTATCCCCTGCAATTTATGCGGTAGTCAGGACAATATGCAACGTCAGGCTATTAAGTCGATGCTACAAGGATGGGAAAAGAAAACTCCTGGTAGAATAGAAACAATTTTTCGTAGTATCGCTAACGTGTCTTTATCTCAACTAGCGGATACTAGTTTATTTCCATTTCAAGAGCTTAGGAGAAGTATTTCTAACGATACGCAGTTAGATTTAGTCGAACTCATTTAATGTTTGTTGTTAAGCCTCCCCAAAGATATCGGTAAAGCAATCGATCTTGTTATCGGCTACTTTGGTTGGCGAAGTTATTTGATGTGCCTTAAATGTCTCAAAGGTTAAAAGAGAGATGGAAATTCCTTTTACAGAATTGACTGATGAAGCACTTCGGGGCGTCATCGAAGAGTTTGTTTCCCGAGAAGGCACAGATTATGGCTCTATTGACTTTTCTTTTGAGGAAAAAATAGAACAAATAAAAGGGCAGCTCATGGCAGGTGATATAAAATTGGTTTTTGATGCTGAGACTCAATCATGCAATCTGGTTAAGGTTATTTAGAAGAGAGCTAGAGGAAGAGAAATTAAACTATGTCGAATCGAAGTTCCTGTGACGCTCTATTCGGGCATTTAGAATCGCTTTTTGTCTTTGATGTTCTTGATTTGCAGTAGGAATCCGTTTACACCTACTTAGGCTTTAGCTCTGCATAAGCAGAGTTCAATATTTTAATTATTCTTTCCAGTCTTTAATTGAATGCTATGTGGAATACGTAAATATTGACTAAATTCGATATAGTTGAAGATAGATAGTATCCTCCGGCGGTGTCATCGGTACAATTTTGAAAAAATATATGGCTCTATGTCGGACGATCTAAACGAACTACATATAGGTAGCAAAAAAATTGGTGAGAGCGGTGCAGACTCAACTGAGATTGAGCTGGACGCAAAGGGACTATATTGCCCAGAGCCAGTAATGCTCCTGCATAATCAGATCCGTGACATGAATGCCGGGCAATCTTTGAAATTAATTGCGACAGATCCATCTACTGCACGTGATGTGCCAAAATTTTGTTTATACCTTGGCCACGAGTTACTCTCCCAAACTCAGCAAGAGGGACTGTATGTGTATCTTATAAGAAAGAAAAAGGATTAGAGCCTTTGTCTGAAGAAGTGGAGAGCTCGGATGTCTATTTGATCGATTCGTCTATTTACATATTCCAGGCACATTTTTCTCCTTTCGTAGAATGCTTTGACCAGAATGGCGGTGAGTTAAGTGCGCTATTTGGATTCGCGCAATTCTTATTACAGTTTTTAAGACGGGTAAAACCAGATTATGTTGCGACAGCTCATGATGAGAGTTTATTTTGTGGTTTTCGCCATCAATTGAGTCCAGATTATAAATCTAATCGGGAATTGCCAGATGAAAACTTAGAAATGCAATTGAAAGGTTGTAGTGAATTATGTTCAATCATGGGCCTCCCTACTTTTTCAAGTAAAGTGTATGAAGCAGATGACATAATTGGAACCTTAGCGAATTCGGTGAGACATAATAATTCAAATGTACAAGTGCAGATCTTATCGAAAGATAAAGATTTGGCCCAATTGCTTAAATCGGCAAATGACTGTTTATGGGACTATAATCAAAATAGTCGGCGTTACCGTACAGATATCTTTGAGGAGTTTGGTGTCCACCCCGAACAATTTCCAGACTACTTAGGTCTCATTGGTGATTCGGTTGACTGTATTTCTGGGGTGCCAGGAGTTGGTCCGGTAAAAGCAAAAGCTTTGTTGCAGCAATTTAAGAGTATTGAAGAGATTTATCAGAATATAGGTCAGGTTTCATCACTGGAGCTTCGGGGAGCAAGTGGGCTTGTTAACAAACTTCAAGAATATGAAGATTTGGCGTATCTAAGTAAGCAATTGGCAACAATTGTATGTGAGGTTTCTGATCCCGAAGAGCTATTTGGTTCCGTAGCTTTGGATGAATTAAAACCTGTGACTCCTAATAAGGGAAAATTTCTCGAATTCCTTGATCTTTACAACTTTAGTGAGCCAGATAAAATTAGACTAGCGGGTTTGGCTGCCAGTTTGAGTGCGAGATAAATTGAGGCGATGAAAATTGTTGCAGACGCAGACCTCTACAGAGTTACAGATTTATTCAAAGAATTTGGCGAGCTTGAATTAGTTCCTGGTCGGCAAATTACGAAAAATCACTTGATAAATGCTGATGCACTCATTGTGCGTTCTGTGACCTCGGTTTCTCGAGAGTTATTAAGTAATACGCCAATTCGATTTGTAGGAACTGCGACTAGTGGCACCGATCATGTAGATGGAGAATATTTAGCAGAGCATAATATTAAGCTAGCCGATGCAAAGGGAAGTAATGCCAATGCCGTTGTAGATTATTGTTTCACGGCAATGGCTGAGCTTGGGTTGCTAGATAGCTGTGAACTTAAGTCGATGACTATTGGTATAGTTGGCTGCGGCGCAGTTGGCAGTTTATTCGCAAAAAAGCTTAGTGCCTTAGGGCTCTCTGTAATAGTAAATGACCCACCATTACAAGAGAAAGCCGATGTGGAGTCAGAAGAAGTCCCTTTTCGTTTTTGTACGTTAGAGGAAATCTCTCGATGTGATCTGATTTCACTCCATACTCCACTGCTAAAGAAAGGCACTCATTCGACCTGCGGATTAATAGGTCTTGATTTTCTGCAATCTCTTTCTAGAGGAGCAGTCTTATTAAACACCTGCCGAGGAGGTGTGGTAAGTGAAAAAGATATCGGGAAGTTTTACCAAGAAAGGAATGATTTGAACCTTGTGTTTGACGTTTGGGAAAATGAACCAAACGTTGCGAGTGAGATAGTCAAAACTGCAAAAATTGCGACCCCTCATATCGCGGGTTACAGCATGGAATCAAAATTCGCAGCGGTGAATTCGTTGCGTAAATCTTTTGCGGCCAACTTTGATTTGCCCATAGTTAATCGAGAATTAATTGATATTGATGCAAGTGAAAGCCACTGCGAATTTAAAGAAGGAAATTCCCTGAAAACAATCCTGGGACAGGAGTTTTCATTGAAACAAATTAGCAATGATTTTAAGAGTGCTGTAAATGACTGTCAGGATCTCAATTATTTTGATAAAGCGCGTAAACAGTTAATCTCCAGAAGGGAGTATCGAGGAGCTTTGATGGATGACTCAGCCTTAGGAGAATTTCAAAAGAAAATTTTAGCTCAACTAGAGATGTTGATGAGTAAAAGTTAATTCCTGTATTGTTCCAGAACACTGCCAATCTGTTTTATAGCCTGAGAGAGTTCATCTTCTCGTGGTAAAAATACAATACGAAAATGCTGCTGGTCCGTTATATTAAATGCACTTCCTTGGACTAGTAGTATTTTCTCTTGATCTAGAATATCCAGAATGAGTGAAGCGTCATCTTTTATATCGTAGACAGTAGGATCTAGCTTTGGAAACAAATAAATTGCCCCCATTGGCTTTACACAAGTAATTCCCGGTATTTGGTTTATTAATTCCCAGGTTATGTCGCGTTGTTGCTTTAAACGTCCACCAGGCAGGATAAGTTCATTAACACTTTGGTATCCGCCAAGTGCAGTTTGTACTGCAAATTGTGCAGGTACATTTGCGCATAGGCGCATGTTCGTTAGAATTTCGAGGCCTTCAATATAACTCGCGGCGGTATGTTTGGGTCCACTAAGTATCATCCAGCCAGATCTAAAACCCGCCAGGCGATATGATTTGGATAAACCGTTAAAACTTACAGTGAATACGTCATCGCTTAATGAAGCTAAAGGAGTGAATACAGCCTCGTCGTAAATGATCTTGCTATAAATTTCATCAGCAAAAATAATTAGTTTGTACTTACGAGCAAGTGTGACTAGTTCCAGTAATATTTCACGACTATAAACCGCGCCTGTAGGATTGTTTGGATTAATAATGACTATTGCGCGCGTGCGCTGATTAATTTTAGATTCGATATCGGAAATTGAAGGAAACCAGTCTGCAGCTTCATCGCATAGATAGTGAACCGGATTTCCACCGCTTAAGCTAACCGATGCTGTCCAAAGCGGATAGTCTGGAGCCGGGATCAGTATCTCATCTCCATCGTTGATTAGTGCCTGCATTGCTATCGTGATTAGTTCACTAACACCATTACCTAAATAGATGTCATCAATCTCAACGTCTCTAACCCCAAGTCTTTGGCACTCTTGCATAATGGCTTTCCGGGCAGGGTACAGACCTTTGGAGTCACTGTAACCCTGGGCGGCGGAGAGATTATGAATTACATCATAAAGAATCTCATCTGGTGCATTGAACCCAAAAGCTGCAGGATTGCCTATATTTAATTTAAGAATTTGGTGCCCTTCTTCTTCAAGGCGTTTGGCTTCTTCTAGGGTGGGGCCACGTATGTCATAACAGACATTGTTCAGCTTGTGTGATTGCCTAATGCTGTCGAAAGATGAATCGGCCATTGGAGTATCGACTATTGACTCTATTTTTTTCATCATAGTGTAATTGGCCATATCGGCATTGATATAATTAAAACCCGATTTTGGATAAAATAGCTTTTTTAAGTTTTATGTATAAGAAACTTTCTTATTATACAGGAAGTTACGAATGATACCTAGATTAGAAAATAAGCGAGTAAGGATTATAAATGGGAGATACTCCAGAATTACCTGATAAAAATAGCAAATCTGAAGAAGAATGGCGCCAGAAGCTTGATGCTGAAAGTTTTCATGTGCTCCGGGAAAAAGGAACTGAGGGGGCATTTACTGGCGAATACTGGGACTTTAAAGAACAGGGAGCCTATCACTGCGGGGCCTGTGACCAGCCTTTGTTTTCTTCTAAGGCTAAATATGATTCTGGGTCGGGCTGGCCTAGCTTTTATGAACCATCAGAAGCAGGAGGAATTAGGGAAACTCCAGATTATTCACATGGTATGGTCAGGACTGAAGTGGTATGCAGTAAATGTGAATCTCATTTAGGCCATGTTTTTCCAGATGGGCCGCCAGAAAGCGGTTTGCGTTATTGCATTAATTCAGTGTCATTGGGTTTTAAGAAAAGTAGCGAAATTTGATTTAATATTGTTGAGATACAAATAATACGAGTGCCTGTTGGTCACTGGAATCGATACTGTTAGCTTCATGATTAATGCAAGTAAACATTGTCGATGAGCTATAAGTAATCCGTATTTCACGTAGGGCTTGACCTCTCCATATTGTGACCTATTTAAGTGCCGTGAAGCCATTAGCCCTCAGCAAAAAAAGTAGCTTTGTAAACGGGATAGGGTACTTTCAGAAAAATTACGTAGTCTAGCGAAGCTTTTCTGCAAGTTGCTGCATAAACTGATCGAGGTTGCTTTGTGCCTCTGAGCGGTAGCGAAAAGGGCCTATTTGATCCCCTTCTTGAGTTTGAAAATACCAGAGGTTCTGTTGGCTAAATATCCGATGACTGCCATCTGGATTATTAGAAATTAGCTGCTTATTTTGGCGAGAATTTGACATGGTTTTTAACTCTCGGGCTAACGCTGGGATTTTTGGTCTCCGCTAGCTTAAGGTTACTGCTAAGTTAACTTAGCTCCAACGCAGGTTGACGGGTATCCTTAAGCTAGCGAGTACACTCATCATAAACGCCGTATTATTATTTTAGAAGTAGGCAAAAAATATGCCACTCACATTTTTAGGACAAACTGATTAAAATTCGTACAGCGGCTTATTATTTTTGATTATCAATAAGATACGAAGTATTTTGAAAATTCAAGGAAGACCTTTATTTGCCTTTAAAACAATAAGATAGCTAGCACTCTTAAGAATATTACTTTATTTTGCCGAATTTAATTTTGCAAAATAATTGCGATATTAAAGTTGATTAATAGTTTTTTGTACATAGTTTAGAGAGTCTTGGTCGTTGATATTCTGAAAATCTAATGGCGATGTTCTCTCTATCTGTACTAGCTTGTTTTTTAGCATCGGCATAGCACGCTTTGGTCCATAGATTCCTTTTGCAATGGCGTCTTTCAACGTATTTTTAGAGGCTAGAGACCAAATTGCAAACAATGGTTGAACTTGGCCATCGCATTCAGTCCAAGCTACTTCATCGGAGCTACTGTTTAATTCGTCCAACAACCGATGAATTAAAGTAGGGGGAAAGATAGGAACATCGCCAGGAAGGCATAATAGCTTTTGAGGTGGGTCTATCAGATTCGCTTCGATCCAAACCATGGCGCTATAGATTCCAATGAGCGGGCCACAATAACGACTATAGATATCGTTAACTATCGGCAACTGCAAATACTCATACTTTTTTGTATTGTGGTTTGCACTGATCATCACATAAACTTCGTGCCCTTGAAGCGCTTCCAGGGTCCACTCAATAAGTGGCTTATTGCAAAGATTTTCCAATGGCTTGTCGAGGTAGTCCATGCGGGTCGCTCTGCCGCCAGCTAAAATTACCGCGGCGATGGGATGATTTTTGATAACCATTGGTTACATTTTTCCTAAAAAAACTAGTTGGGTAAATTGTAGGTGAGTCAGCGCGATAAACCTAATGCCCATCCCCGGATATCCTTACGTCTGAATGTGCTTTGACTAATCTTTCAGGCTCTTTTAACAACAATTGCAGTTGCATTTTCGATATGGGAAAATCCCGCACTCCGTGGGTTCGGTGGAATGTAGCTAACTTATTGTTTTTTAGGTAATCAGGATCTGGGCTTCACCAAAAGGGGCCTCTGAGTCGAGTCATTTTGTCTTTAATAATTACTTAGCAACGTTGAATTGAATATTGCGCGAAATCGATTTCGCGAGCAAAGAGGTAATACATGCAAGTTTCTGTTGAAACTACAGACGGTCTTGAGCGAAAAATGACTATTGCTGTCCCAAGTGTGCAAGTGGACTCTGCAGTAAATGCTCGTCTCCAGGAGGCAGCAAAGTCAGTCCGCTTGAATGGTTTTCGTAAGGGTAAAATTCCCTTTAAGGTCATTAAAAGTAAATTTGGAAAGGGTGTACGTCAGGAAGTAGTGGGCGAACTTATGAGCCAAACTTATTACGATGCAATTAATCAGGAGAGTCTAAAACCGGCTGGGCAACCCAAAATTGAGCCAACTAATATCGAGGAAGGTAAAGACTTAGAATTTGTTGCAACATTCGAAGTCTATCCTGAAATTACCCTTCCAGATTTCAATAAGTTAGAAGTTGAACGACTTAATGCCGACATTAACGACACCGACATCGATGAAATGATCGAAACACTTCGTCAGCAAAGAAAAACCTGGGAAGTGATTGAGCGTGAAGCTGCTGACCAAGATATGACCAATATTGATTATCTAGGCAAGAAGGGTGGCGAAGAATTTGAAGGTGGTGCTGCTCAAGGTGCTAATTTGGTATTAGGTTCAGAGCGAATGATTCCCGGCTTTGAAGCTGGAATAATTGGGAAGAAAGCTGGCGATGAGTTTACTTTGTCACTTGAGTTTCCCACGGAATATCATAATGATGTTCTAGCTGGCGCAGCCGTTGAATTCGATATTACATTGAACTCTGTTAGCGTGCAGGTATTGCCAGAAGTCAATGAAGAATTCTACAAAAGTTTTGGGGTTGAAGAAGGCGGTGTAGCGGCGTTTCGCGAAGAAGTATCGAACAATATGCGGCGCGAGATGAAGACTGCCAGTCGCAATAAGCTCAAAACTAAAGTGATGGACGCCCTGGTTGCTGCTGTTGATGTCACTGTTCCTGAATCTTTAGTTAGCAATGAGATTTTACAGCTAAAGAATCAGGCATTGCAGCAAATGGGTGGCGCGCAGGGGGCCGATCCCTCAATGTTGCCGGACGAGCTCTTTAAAGAGCAAGCAGATCGCAGAGTTGTGCTCGGTTTGGTGCTCGGTGAAATTATCGGAGAGCAAAATCTGCAAGCAGACCCTGCTAAAGTGAGAGAATCCGTAGAAGAGCTAGCTGCCACTTATGAATCTCCGGACGATGTGATTAACTGGTACTACGGCAATAAAGAGCAATTAGCCACAATCGAATCTGCAGTCGTTGAAGATCAAGTATTTGACTACATAATAGAAGAGTCAGTGGTGACAGATACAGAGGTGAGTTATCAAGAAATCATTAAACCTGAACCCCGCGAGGACGCGAGTTCTGAAGATGATGATATCGGATCAGATAATACAGAATCTGAAAGCTAATTACTGTCCGTAACAAACTGGCAATCGGATGGTGAGGGCAACGTGAGAATTAAACTCTAAGGCCAATTTAACTGAAACGTTTTTAAAGGAATACCCATTTATGTCAAATTTCGAGCCACCTAGCGCAGCTTTGGTGCCTGTTGTTGTTGAACAGACAGCGCGAGGCGAACGATCTTATGATATCTATTCACGATTGTTAAAAGATCGGGTCATTTTTATGACAGGCGTGGTTGAAGACCACATGGCAAATTTAGTGGTGGCTCAGCTATTATTCCTCGAATCTGAAAATCCAGACAAAGATATCCATTTGTACATAAATTCACCAGGAGGTTCGGTTACTGCAGGCTTATCTATCTATGACACTATGCAATTTATCCAGCCGGATGTAAGCACAATGTGCATAGGCCAGGCTGCCAGCATGGGGGCATTGTTGTTGGCCGGCGGCGCCAAGGGCAAGCGTCTAGCACTACCGCATTCTCGAATGATGATTCATCAACCCAGCGGCGGTGCACAAGGCCAGGCATCGGATATTGAAATACAAGCTAATGAAATCATTAAGTTACGTAAGAAACTTAATATTTTACTAGCAGAGCATACTGAGCAAAGCGAGGAAGCTATAGCCATAGATACAGAGCGCGACAACTTCATGGGCGCCGCCGAAGCCCTAGAATATGGCCTTGTCGATAAAGTAATTGAGAGAAGAGTAGATAATAAGGTTGTTGGGGAGTCGGAATCCGACTAAATTCATATAATCCCTTGGGTGTGGTGGCGATAGTCATCCTTAAATTGTCTGGAAAATAATTAATGAGGCGCTTCAGCGTTATAGGCCAGAGTTAGAGGCAGTAAACGTGGAAGTGGTTATTCGCTAAGCGGACAAGAGTTTGTTTAATCAAATTGAACGAATTCTCGATTTTTAGCGTATTAATAGACATCGAATGGGCTTTAGGTAGAAGTATGTCAGACGAACGCTATAACAAGGGAGATGATAACGGAAAACTGCTTTATTGCTCCTTTTGCGGCAAGAGCCAGCATGAGGTGCGTAAGTTAATAGCAGGCCCTTCTGTCTTTGTATGCGATGAATGTGTAGACCTGTGTAACGACATAATCCGTGAAGAAATTCAAGAGAAAGAGGCGGATACTGGCACACGCAAGTTGCCAATCCCTGAAGAAATTAAAAATACCCTCGATGAATATGTCATCGGCCAAGAAAGCGCTAAGAAAGTTCTATCGGTAGCAGTTTATAATCATTACAAGCGGTTAAATTACGATAAGGCCAGCGGCGACGTAGAGCTCAGTAAAAGCAATATCCTAATGGTCGGACCTACAGGTACGGGTAAGACTCTACTGGCGGAAACTCTTGCTCGATTGCTTGATGTTCCTTTCACAATTGCTGATGCAACGACTTTAACAGAGGCCGGGTACGTCGGTGAAGACGTCGAAAATATTATTCAGAAGCTTCTGCAGAAATGTGATTATGATGTTGAGAAAGCTCAAATTGGAATTGTCTATATCGATGAGATTGACAAGATCTCGCGCAAATCTGATAACCCTTCAATAACCAGAGATGTCTCTGGTGAAGGTGTTCAGCAGGCTTTGCTCAAGCTGATTGAAGGAACAGTTGCGTCTGTCCCCCCGCAAGGCGGCCGTAAACATCCACAACAAGAATTTCTGCAAGTAGACACTACTAATATCCTTTTTATTTGTGGCGGTGCTTTTGCCGGCCTGGATAAAATTATTAGAGACCGGTCAGATAAAAGCGGTATAGGTTTTTCAGCTGAAGTGAGATCTCAGAGTGACGATCAAAAAGTAGGCGAAACACTTCGAGAAGTCGAACCGGAAGATTTGGTTAAGTACGGATTGATTCCTGAGTTCGTTGGTCGTCTCCCAATGATTGCCACTCTAGATGAATTAGATCTCGATGCTCTGGTGCGAATAATTCGAGAACCGAAAAATTCATTAACTAGACAGTATGCTAAATTATTCGAGATGGAAGACGTGGAAATTCAATTTCGGGACGATGCTTTAGCAGCGATTGCAAGGAAGGCTAGGGAGCGCAAGACTGGCGCTCGAGGATTGAGGTCCATCATGGAAGCTGTCCTCCTGGATACTATGTACAAAATCCCATCTTTGGACGCGGTGAGTAAAGTTATAATTGATTCTGCTGTCATCGAAGGAGAGTCTGAACCATTACTGATGTACGAGAATATTGAGCAGCAGAGCAAGTCAGCTGCAGATGAATAATATCTAGAAATATTCTCTGGTAGATAATGTCTAAAATCGCGTAATCTGCCTTGAATTTCGCTGGTTTGGCACCATCCTATGGGTGCCGGTTCCTTTGTAATTAAGAGAATGATGAATGCCTACGGACGCTATTAGCAATTCAACAATTCCCCTCTTGCCATTACGCGATGTAGTGGTATATCCCCAAATAGTCCAACCTTTATTTGTTGGTCGCCCGAAGTCAATAAAAGCGCTCGAAATTGCTATGGCGAGCGACAAGCAGGTGTTGCTCGTTGCTCAGAAAAATGCCTCCGAGGATGAGCCAGCGATCGAAGACTTATTTGAGATAGGAACTGTAGCTACAATCTTACAATTGATTAGATTGCCCGATGGAACGGTTAAAGTTCTTGTCGAGGGTATTGATAGGGCAAAAATAAAAACCGTTGTATTTGAGGCAGATCACTTTAAGGCTGAAGTCACTCGCTTGGCTTCAGAAGACGTTCCTGAGAAAGAAGCGTCTCTGTTAATTCGCTCTTTACTGTCTCAGTTCGATCAGTATGTTCAGATGAGTAAAAAGATCCCTCCAGAAGTTATGACCTCTATTTCAAGTATCGATGAACCTGGAAGATTGGTAGACACCATTGCCTCTCATATGGCGCTGCAGTTGCAGGAAAAGCAAAATCTGCTGGAGTTAGCGGCGCTGCAAGCGCGTATAGAACATCTAATGGCATTGATTGAGTCCGAAATAGATTTATTTCAAGTTGAAAAACGAATCCGCGGTCGTGTTAAGAAGCAAATGGAGAAAAGTCAGCGGGAGTACTATCTGAATGAGCAAATGAAGGCTATTCAGAAAGAAATGGGTGAGTTGGAGGATGTCCCTAACGAAGCGGAAGAGCTAAAGCAAAAAATAGACGACGCCGGGATGCCAAAAGACGCGAAAGAAAAAGCGTCCTCTGAATTAAACAAATTAAAATTAATGTCGCCAATGTCTTCGGAGGCATCAGTTGTTCGCACTTACCTGGACTGGATGATTAATATTCCCTGGAGGAAGCGATCAAAAGTCCGGATGGATCTCACTAAAGCTGAAGACATTTTAGAAAATGACCACTACGGCCTGAAAGAGGTTAAAGAGCGGATTCTCGAATACTTGGCCGTACAGAAGCGAGTAAAAAAGCTCAAAGGCCCCATACTCTGCTTGGTAGGCCCGCCTGGCGTTGGTAAAACTTCCCTTGGTGAGTCAATCGCGAGAGCGACTAATCGAAAATTTGTGCGTATGGCCTTAGGCGGCGTGCGAGATGAGGCCGAAATCAGGGGGCATCGCCGTACCTATATAGGTTCATTACCTGGAAAGCTGCTGCAGAAACTCTCTAAGGTGGGAGTTAAGAACCCGCTGTTTCTCCTTGATGAAGTCGACAAGATGGGCATGGATAATCGTGGCGATCCCGCATCGGCGTTGCTAGAAGTTTTGGATCCTGAACAAAACCATAGTTTTAATGATCATTATCTTGAGGTGGATTACGATCTGTCTGAGGTGATGTTTGTCTGTACTTCTAACAGTATGAATATTCCTGGCGCTCTGCTAGATAGGATGGAAGTAATACGTATTCCTGGCTATACAGAAGATGAAAAAGTAAATATAGCTGAACGCTATCTGGTTCCTAAGCAAAAGAAGAACAATGGGTTGAAGGGTGAAGAGCTGAAAATAGATGAGGCGCCGATTAGGGACCTGGTGCGTTATTACACGCGGGAGGCTGGTGTTAGGGGTTTGGAGCGTGAAATTGCAAAAATTTGTCGAAAAGTAGTGAAAGAAAATTCGCTAGTTAAAGATGAAAAGAACGTAGAGCTAACAACAAAAATACTAGAGAAATATTCTGGTGTTCAAAAATATGACTATGGAAAGGCCGAAGAAGAAAATCAAATAGGGCAAGTTAATGGTTTAGCTTGGACCCAAGTTGGTGGTGAATTATTAACCATCGAGGCTATTGCTGTAGGCGGGAAAGGCAAGACCATAAAAACTGGTTCTCTTGGCGACGTAATGCAAGAATCAATTCAAGCCGCATTTACCGTTGTCAGAAGCAGGGCATCGACCCTTGGCTTGAGCTCGAACTTTCATGAAAAATTTGATTTGCATATCCATGTGCCGGAAGGGGCTACACCAAAAGATGGCCCTAGTGCAGGCGTGGGTATGTGCACTGCTCTAGTATCTGTCCTAACGAATATACCCGTTAAAGCGAATGTGGCAATGACTGGCGAGATTACCTTGCGTGGTCAGGTCTTGCGAATAGGGGGTTTAAAAGAAAAATTACTAGCAGCTCATCGCGGAAACATTAAAACAGTAATCATTCCGGCCGACAACGAGAGGGACTTGGCTGAAATTCCAGACAATATCAAGGCGGATCTTGCAATTATTCCTGTGCGTTGGATCGATGAAGTTTTAGAGCATGCTTTACAATATCAGCCTAGCCCTTTGAAAGATGAGAAAAAGACAAAAGCAAAAGAGAAAGCGAAGCAGGAAGATATTGATCCGGCTAGTGATGAAAAACATATAAATACCCACTAATTACGCGCGTTTCCAGTTGACAGGGCTTTCCAGCGCTTGGTATAAAGAATCGGTCTTATAGGGCGCATGAGTCCCTTCCGGGGAAACAACTTAGATCAACTCAGAGGTCAAAATTCTTCAAAAAATTTCTAGATATTATTAACTCTGCAGCATTGATTTTTTTTAATTGTTCTAGCGTGTTTTTAAGGATTTTTTTGACAGTCTTAGATTAAAAAATAACTTCCAATTTAACAAAAAGGGGATAACGTGAATAAATCTGAACTAATAGATGCTGTTGCTACAAGTGCAGACCTTCCAAAAGCTGCTGCTGGGCGTGCTATTGATGCAACAATTGATGCAATTACAGGCTCATTAAAAACAGGTGATCCTGTAGTACTTGTAGGTTTTGGTACGTTTGCTACTAAGAATAGGGCAGCACGGACTGGTCGTAATCCCCAAACAGGTGCACCAATCGAAATTAAAGCGGCACGAGTACCAAGCTTTAAGGCTGGTAAAGCACTCAAGGATGCAGTGAATACATAAACTGAGTGTGAACTCTGTTTAAAAACGGTCAGTTCACCAAACTAGGTACTTTGATACTTAATTTACTGAATTAAAGTACTTAGGTGGTGCAGACTAAATGGCCACTTACTATATAAGACTCTCTAGTTCGTCCAGGCGTCTTGTAAAAAAGCTAATATATAGACTAAGCTTTAGGATTTGTGGACTTAAAATATTTGGGGCGCATCTTAGATGCGCCTTTTTACGTTTATACTATCCATCAAGATTTAGAGACTTTATCGATCGAATTAATTCAAATTCACGCTACGAACCGGCTCTGATAATAAATTTTTATAGAGCCTCTAACTACTGGTAATAACTATGTTGCAGGATCTGAGAGACAACTCTAAGGGTTTAATTGCTAAGGTTATCATTGGGGCAATTGCGTCTATTTTTGTCATTACTGGATGGGAGTCTGTTGGTGGATTAATTCAAGGGCCGCCTGTTGCGGAAATCAATGGCGAGGAGATCACGCAAGAACAATTGGATCAAAGTACTCAGAATCTGGTGAATTCAGTAGGTGGTGGTTTGGAAGGTATTGATCAGGGCTTTCTCGAATCAATCGCTCTTAATCAGCTGATTGAAGAGGTTATCCTACGCCAACATGTTTTAAAATCTTCCATGGCAATATCCAGTTCACAGATTGACCGGAATATCCTAGAGACACCTAGTTTTCAGGTCAACGGGGTCTTTGATCCAGACTTTGCTGTCAGAACTATTTTGTCGCAAACTGGCCAAAATGTTCCGATGTATAGGGAGTCACTGGAACAAAGAATGTTGCTTTCTCAGGTAGCTAGCGCATATACCAGCTCAAATTTTATTACGGAGTCTGAATTAGACAAAATTGCTCGACTCACGACGCAGACAAGGGATCTTCGCTATATCTCGATAACTTTGGGCACTCGAACATTAGGTACTGCCATAAGTGATGGAGAAATAGCCGTTTATTACGAGAATAATCAGGATGAGTTTACGGAAGACGAAACCATCATCGCCCGCTACGTTTTGCTCGATAAAGACATAATCTCGCAGGAGCTAGCGGTAGATGAGGTCGATTTAATTGCGCAGTACGAAGAGGAGCGATCCCAGTATGAAGGATCTTCAGAGAGACGAGCTTCACATATTTTATTTGAAGTTGGTGGTGACCTGACAGAAAGCGCGGCATTGGAGTTGGCTACGACGGCGCAGCAGCGTATTGCAGATGGAGAAGAGTTCGCTTCTTTAGCCTTGGAATTATCTAGTGATACTGTTTCCGCAGAAGAGGGTGGTGATATTGGTTATACCGATGGAAGTGCCTTCCCACCCGAATTAGAGGAAGCATTGTCAGCTCTTTCCCTTGATGAAATATCGGATCCGGTCGTTTCAGAATTTGGTGTGCATTTGGTAAAACTTACCGAGGATGCGGAGAATGTTTTTGCCTCGTTTGAGGAAGTGCGTGACCGTATTGAAAGAGATTTAAAGAGCTCAGAAGTTGAACTTATTTACGCCGAGAGACTTCAGAACCTTTCCAATCTAGCTTTTGAAACTGGTGATTTACAGACCATATCGGAAGAACTTAACTTAAATATACGACAAAGCGAGGCTTTTGGTCGTCTTGGTGGTAACGGAATATTCTCCAACCAAAATGTTGCGAGTGCTGCTTATTCAGATGATGTCTTGCTTGAAGGAAACAATAGCGATGTTATTGAAATAAATGATTCACAATCAGTCGTGCTTAGGCTGTTCGAATTTAACGAAGCATCTATATTGTCACTCGAAGAGGTTCAACCTG
>TARA_B110000438_G_scaffold9136_1_pt1 | contig 19522 bp, 28 predicted proteins | sample TARA_B110000438 | Tara Oceans TARA_B110000438 (sample SAMEA4398413) | marine metagenome | biome: Polar Biome; feature: [MES] marine water layer (ENVO:01000295) within the mesopelagic zone...; material: water (ENVO:00002006), including particulate matter (ENVO:01000060) such as...... | reverse complement strand
CACCTGTTTATGAAGCACCTGTTTATGAAGCACCTGTTTATGAAGCACCACCTGCTTATGAACCACCACCTATGATGCCACCACCTATGATGCCATAAGCTGAATAATAGTCTAAAAGATATGAATAATAACCTTGAGAATTTTTCTCAAGGTTATTATTTTTTAAACATATGAAAAAAATAATAACTATTCTTTTAATAATCTTTATTTTCAGTTGCTCTAATGAGGTAACTCCAATTTCTCTACCCGAAACAATAAGAGTTAAAGAGACAGTAATTGTTGAAGTAACAAAGGTTGTTGATAAAATTATTTACTTAGATCCAACTTATAACCCTGATCCAACTTTCACACCTACTGCTGTGCCAATAGCAGATGCACCTTGGACTCCTACTCCAACTCCAACTAACGTACCTTATTGGACACCAACTGCTGTCCCAATAGCAAATTCACCTTGGACTCCTACTCCTACACCTATAGCAGATGCACCTTGGACTCCTACTCCTACTCCTACTCAGATTCCTACTTGGACTCCTACTCCTACTCCTACTGCAACTCCGGTTGAATGGGAATTTTATTTAAATGGAGTTTTAGTTACTCCTACTCCTGTACCAGACGCTACTTGGACTCCTACTCCTACACCTACTCAAGTTCCTACTTGGACTCCTACTCCTACGCCTACTGCATTACCACCAGAAGACTTAGGTTATGAATTAACTTCTATAGTAACTTCTTATAATTTCACTACGTTTGGAGAGACTATAATTGTTGGAGTTCCACTAGATAAATCACCTATCGTTGATCATGATAATGATAATGATTTAACAGATGGAATCACAACAAATGATGATAATAACTATAAAATCCTTGCAGTAAAGTTAAATAAAAACTCAACTACAGAGATAACATTACTTTCACTGTCTCCAGTTGGAAACAGTGCAATAACAATTACTTTCTATACAACTAGAAAATAGTTGTTATGAATCAAACTAATAATATATAAAACCTTTCATACCGCCTCCAGCAGAAATTGCATCTCCATTTATAGATTTTGATAATGGAGAAACTAAAAAAGTAATAACATTAGCTATGTCAGAAGATGTAATTATAGAATTTATAGAATTGTTTTCTAATAAAATTTTTTTTGCTGTATCAAAATCTATATTTTTTTCTTCTGAAAGATTTTTAATCATTTGATCACTTCTTTCTGTATAAGTCATTCCAGGATGAACAACACTTACATTTATTCCAAAAGGTCCTAGTGTATCAGCTAAATTTTTAGTTAAAGAGCTAACAGATATATTTCTTATAGAGCCTATTAAATTTGCAGAAGAACGTGCATTTAAACCACTAATATTTACTATTCTTCCCCAACCTTTATCTTTCATAAAAGGAGCTACATTTTTAGCGCATCTGATATAACCTGAAACCTTTACTTCAATTTGTTCAATTAGCTCTTTATCGTCAAAATTATCAAGATCACTTTGTTGAGGAAGCATAGCTGCACAATTTACTAAAATATCAATTGATCCAAATTTTTTGTGAACTGCATTAACCATTTTTTCAACTTGGGAATTATCATGAGTATCACAAACAAAATAGTCAACAATGCAATTTGGACTTGTTTTTAGGATTTCTAATTTAGTTTCTTTTAATGAAGATTCATTTCTAGCAACTAACGCTATATTTGCACCTTCAGTAGATAACTTTAATGCTGTAGCTTTACCAATACCTCTACTACCACCAGTTATTATTGCAACTTTATCTTGAATTTGTAGATCCATAATTATTTTTTTTGTATACCAGCTTTAATATTTAGACTTCCTGACCTAAATCCATTAGGGTCAAGTTCAGTAGTTACATAGCCAATTAGTTCAAATTCCTTATAAATTGTTTTTTTCAAATTTTCAAACTTATCAAATTTATCTTTAGGAATTTCAACTAATGCTTTTTTATCATAATGCCTTACCCTAACAATATTAAAACCTAAAGTTCTTAGTAATTTTTCTGACTTAGATACTTTTACTAAAGCATCTATTGTAACTTTAGTTCCATATGGTAGCCGTGAAGATAAACAAGGAGAAGCAGGTCGATCCCAAGTTTCTAAATTTCTTTTCCCTGCATAATATCTAATATCTTCTTTAGTAAATTCTGCTTCTATTAATGGAGATCTAACCTTATGCAATTTAGCAGCTTTCATTCCTGGTCTATAATCACCCTTGTCATCTATATTTGACCCATTTAAAACCCAGTCAATATTTAAATCATCTGATACTTCAACTAATTTTCCATAAAGTTCATCTTTACAAAAAAAACACCTATTTATATCATTTTTTACGTAATTTTCATCTTCCATCTCTAGGGTATTAATTATTTTATAATTCCACTTTTTTGATTTTGCTAATTTAATTGCATCATCTCTATCATCTTCTGCAACACTTGGAGAGAAAGACATTACAGCAATAGAATTCTTTCCTAAAACTTCATTTGATACGTCCATCAAATATGAAGAGTCAACTCCTCCAGAATAAGCAACTATAACATTTCCCATTTTAGAGATAATATCTTTAAGATTTTGTTCTATGTTTATTATTTTTTTTGTAGTCATTGAGGAAAATATTAGCTAATTTTTTAATTAATTACATCTAATAAAGAGTTATATTGGGTATTATTCTATAATGTTTATGATAAACATAGTTAAAAATTTACTTGTTATTTTCATGATAAATACAAGTAGATTTTACAAAATTTTTAACTAAGGGGATTAATATGGATAAGCCTAAAGTATATTTTATGGATGCAAGAAGCGAATCACCAGATACTAGTTTGATAAATAAAACTGTGACTGTTTTTGAAGCTGCAGGTTTCGACAAAATGATTAATAAAGGAGATGTCGTAGCTATAAAAATGCATTGTGGAGAACTTGGATCAAGTGCTTATATTAGACCAGCTTATGTTAGAGCTATTGCAGATAAAATAAAGCAACTTGGCGGTAGACCTTTTGCGTGCGATACAACTACTCAAACATATGGAACTTGGGGCTCAAGAGTTACTGAACTAGATTTAATTGAAACAGCAGAAAGAAATGGATTCTCCTCCGCAACTTTAGGGTGTCCTTTTATTTCCGCTGATGGATATGTTGGGACAAGTGACTATAGAGTAGATGTTCCAGAAGGTTATTTGTTAAAAGAAGCATATATTGCACAAGCTATTGCTGCAGCAGATAAAGTAATTGTTCTAACTCATTTTAAAGGACATGGAATGGGTGTAATTGGTGGAGCATTAAAAAACTTAGGTATAGGTTGTCAGTCTAAAAGAGGAAAATTTAATGTTCATATGGGGAGACATCCTTCTTATGGTATTGGAGACTCTACTGTGTTCCACCCAGAAAATTTTAAAGGAAAAGAGGCAGACGCAGATTGGGAATTACTTGAAAATTGTTGTCCTTTAGGACTATTTAAGGTCACTGATAATGACGAATTATTATGGGAAAGAGAAAAGTGTATAAACTGCTTAGGATGTGGAAGCTGGATGAACCCTAGAGGAATTTTTGAACCTAATTTAGCAAACTTTGATGCTACAGATATTGCAATTGCGGATGGAGCATTAGGAGTTATTAAAGCAGTTGGAAGAGAAAATATAGGATTTATTAATGTTGCTGTTGACGTTTCACCTAAATGTGATTGTGCAGGATTCTCAGATGTCCCTTTAGTTCCACATCTAGGAGTATTTGCATCAAAAGATCCTGTTGCTATTGACCAAGCATGTGTAGATGCTGCTAAAAATTCTCCAGGAATGCCAGGTTCATTAGCTGAAGAAATGGGTATTGATGCTCCAGGAGAAAGAAAATTTGATTTAGGAGGTGGAGCAATTGAAGGATTAAGCGAACAAACAACAATAAATACAGCAGTAGTTAATGGACTAGGGAGTAGAGACCATGAAATTGTACATGTCCAACCTTTGGGTAGAGATAGATTTGCATTTCCACCGGATCCAAGACCTACAAAAATAAGGTTTGAAAAAATGTTTGAAAAATTTCAACCTTTCCCATTCGATAAATATGATGGCCGTGGTTATAATAGACTTGAAAAGGTAGATATTGATGCAGTAAAGGGTCACGATGGACCAACTGTTGATCCACATTCTCACCAAGACGCAGCATACCACGGAGATGGAGGTTGGCATCCAGGTGATGATGATTCAAGTTTTAAGCCTAGAAGCTCAACAAATTTAGACAGCGATAAAACTGACTCAAAGACAAAAAAATAATTATAAACGATTAAGGAGAAGAATATGGGAAGAGCCCAAGATTTACTTGAAAAAGCTATGGGTAATATGAATACCTTAATTGAAAATCAAGATTTTAATGAAAGAATTAAATCTGGCTTAGAAAGACTAAACTTACAAAAAGATAAATTTTTCTTTCAATCCTTAGCAGGACTACCTTCAGCAAATAAGCTATTTAAGGCAACTGAAAAAATGATTGGTGAATCTAATGAGTCAAATATGTTAGAAATGGAAAAAATAATTCAAGAAATTGATGATAAGGCTGATGCTCCTGGCACTGTTTTAACGTAGTGAAAAAAGTTCTTGTAACAGGTGGTGCTGGCAGTATGGGTAGATTAGTTACAGAACAGCTAATCTCTATGGGGTATTTTGTAAAGATATTTGATCTACCTACAGCAAATTTTGAAGGTTTTAATACAAATACTGCAGAAGTAATTAAAGGCGATTTAAACAGTTTTAATGATATTTCAAATGCAATAAAAGATGTTGAATCTGTAATTCATCTAGCAGCTATATTGCCTCCAGTAGCTAATATAAAAACTGAACTTGCAGACAAAGTTAATATAGATGGAACAAAAAATTTAGTTAATTGTATTGAATCAAGTAGCTTAAAGATTCATTTGATTTTTAGTTCTTCTGTAAGCATATACGGTAAAAACTTAAATAATAAAATCATTGATATGCAATCTATGGGTGATCCTGATGATCATTATGCATTAACTAAATATAAATCAGAAAAAATTGTTACTAATTCTAAGTTGAACTTTACAGTCTTAAGAATCTCAGGTGTATCAATACCTATATTTCAAGAGCCTCCATCTGAATGGCCATTTAAAACTGAACAGAAAATAGAATTTATACACCGTGATGATGTTGTAGATGCATTATGCAATAGTGTTAATAACAAAGAAACTTATGGAGAAATATTTAATATTAGTGGTGGAAAGACTTGGCAAATGCTAGGGGAAAAATATGTCAAGGATTATTTTGAAATTTTGGAAGTTGATATTGAAGCTGCTAATTATCAAGAACAGGATGGCCATTTTTCATGGTATGATAGCACAAAATCAAATAGAATACTAAAATATCAAAATAAAAACTATGAAAAATACCTTTCAGAAATTAAAGATGATTTAGAAAGATTAATGGGTGAATAAATAAATTGAAAACTATTGAACAAACATATGGATATGATGATGTTGCAATTGTTCCAGGAGAAATAACAGTCAATCCTGAACTAGTAAACACTAAAATAAATATAGATAGTATTGAATTAGACATTCCTATTTTTGCTTCTGCAATGGATAGTGTGATAAATCCTAGTTTTGCCAAAGAAATTTCTGATTTAGGAGGAGTGGGTGTTATAAACCTTGATGGTATTCATGTTAGATATGAAGACACAGAAGAAATATATAATGAAATAACAAATGCTTCTCAAGAAAAAGCAACAGAACTCCTTCAAAAAATTTATACTGCTCCAGTAAAAGAAAATTTAATTGGAGATATAATAAAAAAAATAAAAGATTCAAATGCAAGATGCTTTGCTTCTCTTGTTCCTGCTTCAACCAAAATCTTTGCTCCATTAGCAGTAGAAGCTGGATGTGACTCAATTGTTATACAATCTACAGTTACAACAGCTAGGCATAATTCAAAAAGTCTAGAAGGATTAGTTCTTTCAAAAATAGTGGAGACACTTAAAGTCCCTATTATTGTTGGAAACACAGTTACTTATAATGTTTCAAGAGAATTAATGGAGACAGGAATACATGGAATTCTAGTAGGGGTTGGACCTGGTTCAGCATGTACAAGTAGAGAAGTACTAGGAGTAGGTGTCCCTCAAGTGTCTGCAACTTTAGAATGCTCTAGTGCAAGAGATGATTACTATAAGCTAACCGGAAGATATGTTTCAATAATAACTGATGGAGGGATACGAACAGGAGGAGAATTATGTAAATCCTTTGTTGCTGGAGCTGATGCAGTTATGATTGGTTCTCCTTTTTCTAAAACATTTGAATCTCCTGCTCAAGGAAATCATTGGGGTATGGCAACTCCTCACGAATCTTTACCTAGAGGAACAAGAATTGTAAATAAGCCTGAATATTCTATAAAAGAGCTGCTTTTTGGCCCTTCATCTAAAACTGATGGTACTAGAAACTTAGTTGGGGCTTTGAAGGTGTGTATGGGCATGATAGGGGCTGAAAAAATCAGAGAAATGCATGATGGAACTCTTATTTATGCTCCAACTATTAAAACAGAAGGTAAAGGATATCAATTATCAGGTTTAGGTTCATAAAAAATGAATTATAAAGCTCAAAGAGGAACATACGACATCTTACCAAAAGATGAAGTTATTTGGAATAAAGTACAAAAATCATGCTTTGATACAGCAAGACTTTATGGTTATCAATATATTGAAACTCCTATATTTGAAGACTCTAAATTATTTGAAAGAACAGTTGGTGAATCTACAGATATAGTAGAAAAAGAAATGTACTCCTTCACAGATAAAGGAGGAGATAATATTAGCCTTAGGCCTGAAAATACCGCCGGTGTTTGTAGAGCTTTTATTGAAAACGGACTACATAACAATACCCTTCCAAGTAGGCTATTTTATTATGGAACTATGTTTCGATATGAAAGACCTCAGTCGGGAAGATATAGGCAGTTTCACCAATTTGGAGTTGAATGTATAGGTGACAGTACTTTTGATACAGATTTTGAAGTAATAGATATAGCATGGAAAATATTACAGAACTTAAATATTGATGGAATAAAGCTTAATATAAATTCTTTAGGTGATAAAGAAGACAGAAAAATTTATATAAGTAAATTAAAAAATTATTTTAAAAAATATTTTAATGATTTGCCTAAAGTAGATAAATTAAGATTTGAAAGATCTCCTCTTAGGCTTTTAGACTCTAAAGAAGAAATTACTATAAAGATTTCTGAGGAAGCTCCAAAAACATTAGATTATGTTTCAAAAGATAGTAAAGAGCATCATGAAAATCTAATTGTAAAATTAGATAAGCTAAAACATTTTGATAATAATTTTAATTATGAAGTTAATCACAAACTTGTTAGAGGATTAGATTATTACAATAGAACCGTATTTGAATATACTAGTAATTCGCTAGGTCCTCAAGGAGTTATATTAGGCGGAGGAAGATACGATCCTTTAATTAAAATTTTAGGAGGACCTGATACTCCTGCGGTTGGATTTGCAATGGGAATAGAAAGAGTTGTAAATGAGTTAAATAAAAACGCCATTTCTGATAATAATTATATAGATGCAGTATTGATCGTAGTCGATGATGAGCTAAGAATTATATCTCAAGAAATTGCTAACATTTTTAGGCAAAATAAAATCAGGACTATTATTGCTCCAAGAAAATCTATAAAAGCTCAAATGAGGTTTGCAAATAATATAAATTCAAAAAGTGCTATATTTATTGGGAAAAATGAAATAGAAAATAATAAAATTTCGATCAAATTGCTACAATCAAAAAGAGATCAAATAGAGATAAATATAAATAATGTTGAAGAAATTAAAGCAGTTTTAGATATTTAGAAAGAATTATTATGGAAGATTGGATACTAATAAGATTAGAAGAAATAAAAACTAGATTTAAAGAACTAGAAATTATGATGACTAAACCTGAAATTATTTCTAACCAGGCTCTCATGAAAAAGATTTCTAAAGAATATAGAAATTTAGAAAACATCAATGAATTATGGGGTGCACATAATAAGATTTCAAGTGAAATAAAAGATAATGAAGAAATGATAAATAGTGATGACGAAGAATTTTCTGATTTAGCTAAATCAGAAAATGATATTTTAGAACAAAAATTACAAAAAATTTTTAAAGAATTAAATAAAGAGCTTATACCTAAAGATGCTACAGATGAAGCTGATGCAATTATAGAAATAAGAGCGGGTACAGGAGGAGATGAAGCAGCAATTTTCGGAAATGATCTACTTAGAATGTATTCCAGATATGCAGAAAATAAAAACTGGAAAATTAATATATTAAGCTCAAATTATAATGAGTTTGGAGGAATAAAAGAAATTGTATTAGAAGTTTCAGGTGAAGGAACTTTTTCAAAATTAAGACATGAAAGTGGAGTCCATAGAGTTCAAAGAGTACCAAAAACTGAATCTCAAGGAAGAATTCATACATCAACGGCAACAGTAGCTGTTTTACCTAAATCTGAAGAAATAGACATAGAAATAAAAGCTGATGATATAAGAACTGATGTTTTTCACTCAGGTGGTGCAGGTGGACAAAATGTAAACAAAGTAGCTACTGCAATAAGACTAACTCATGCTCCTTCAGGAATAGTTGTTTCATGCCAAAATGAAAGATCACAATTACAAAATAAAAATCAAGCAATGGAAATTCTAAAGTCCAAATTATGGGACTTAGAAATACAGAAACAACAAAGTGAAAGATCTGAAGCAAGGAAATCACAAGTTGGATCTGGTGGTAGATCTGAAAAAATAAGAACTTATAATTATCCGCAAGCAAGAGTAACTGATCATAGAATTAAAATTACATCCAATAATTTAACAGGATTTATGGATGGATTAATTGATGAGATAATTGAACCGTTAATGAAAGATGAACAAGCAAAAAAAATGATTTCTCAAAAATCTAATTTATGACAACATTAGGTGATGCTAAAAAAAAAGCATTAAGCAAACTTATTGAATCTAAAATAGTTGATGAAAATTATGAGTTATTAAGTCTATTCTCCTATTCTCTAGGAAAATCAGAAATAGATATCCTTACAGAAGGTCAAATAAAATTAAATAAAAATCAATTGATGATTATAGAAAACAATATTAACCGTCGAATTTTAGGTGAACCACTATCATATATAACAAACAAAAAGATTTTTTATAATGAAGAATTTTATATAAACAATAAGGTACTAGTTCCTAGATTTGAAACAGAAGAATTAATTGATATTTTTATAAAATCAATTAATAAAGAAAAAGTTTCGAATAAGAGATTACTGGATATTGGTACTGGAAGTGGAGTGATTTCTATAATTATAGAAAAAGAAATACCAGGTCTTGAGATTTTTGCAATAGATAAAAGTCAAGAAGCATTAAGCGTAGCAAAAACTAATATAAAAAATAAAAAATCCAATATTAAACTTAAACTTGAAGATATAAAAAACTCCAAGCTGAGTAATATTGACTTTGTTTTAAGTAATCCCCCCTACATAAAGACACAATTGATTGAAAAACTATCTGAAGAGGTAAAAAAAGAACCTAAAATAGCTTTAGATGGAGGAAAATACGGAATAAACGTCATTAAAGAAATTTTCAATTGGGAAAAAAATATCAATAAAAATAAAGCTTCGATTATATTAATTGAAATAGATGAAAGTATTAAAAATAAAGTTAAGGAACTTTCAGAAAAATTTTATCCTAATATGAAAATAAAATTCATTACAGATCTAAATAAAAATATAAGATTTTTATTAGTTACAGATTTTTAACGTTTTGTATACTGAGGAGCTTTTCTTGCTTTTTTAAGTCCGTATTTTTTACTCTCTTTTATTCTTGAGTCCCTAGTCAACAATCCATTAGATTTCAAAGCTGGTCTTAGAGTTTCATCCATTACGCATAGTGCTCTTGCTATACCTAAAGATATAGCACCTGCTTGACCGGATAATCCACCACCGTGAATCTTAATTTCAGCAGACAATTTTTCTTTGTCAGCCACTTTTAATGGTACTAATGCTATATTAACTAAATCATCCATACATAAAGCTTCTTTAATACTTTTACCATTAACTTGTATTTTCCCTGGTGTAGAAAATATTTTAACTCTTGCTATAGAAGCTTTTCTTTTGCCTGTTCCATAGTAATAGGTTTTTTTAGTTGTCACTATTTACCTCTTTATTATTTTCTGATTTATTAAATTGAGCTTGATGAGGATGTTCGTTACCTGGATAAACTTTAAGTCTTTTAAGCATTCTTGCTGCAAGTTTATTTTTTGGAAGCATTCCTTTTACACTTTTCATTATTATGAATTCTGGGTTTTTCTCTATAAGATCTGAAAATTTCTTTACTTTAGTACTACCAGGCCTCATTGTATGTGAAATATATGTCTTTTGAAAATATTTCTTACCCGTTACAGAAATTTTTGAAGCATTAATAACAACTACACTATCTCCAGTAAGATCATTAGGAATATAATTAGGTTTATTTTTTCCCATAAGTATCATAGCAATATTTGTAGAAAGTCTACCAAGAGTTTGATCTTGAGCGTCAATAAGTACCCATGATGAATTACTAGGCTTATTTTCTTTTATAGAATAATGTTTTAATTTTATAGTCATCGTATTTTTAATCGTAAAACTTAATTTTACACTTTTTCTAATAACTTTTGGTGTTTTTTTTGGTATAAAACTTTTTTCAATGTTAGATTTTCAGAGTTTACTAATCCTTTACAAGAACCTTTTATTGGTGCTTCTAGTAATTTATCTATCCAGTAATGAGATTCTTTTGATAATCCTACTCTTAATAAGGTAAATATCATTCTTCTAACTTGTTGGTGGATAAAAGACTTCCCAGAAATATTAAAGACTATAGAAGAATTATTTTTTTTTATACTTACGTCGTATATTTCTCTTATAAAATTTTCTTTTGCATTTTTACCTGCAAAAGACATAAAATTATGAATACCTATAAACTTATTGGAACATTGTAGCATTTGATCTAAGTTTATTTTAGATATTAATAATTTATTATTTATTTCATATTCATAAATTCTTTTTTCAACATCTCTTCTGACGTTAAAATTATTAGGCATAAATGAAATGTTTAATAAAGAAATATCATTAGAAATATTTTCTTTCATTTTATTAAATTTTGAAAATATTTCTTTTTTTTTATTTATAAAAGCTTTGAATCCTAAATATTGCTCATCTGCGCTAACACCTTTATCAGTTCTACTAGAAAATGACAAATTATTAAAATCTGAAAAATATTCTTTCAACTTAAATGATATATCTCCATGAACAGTTCTTTGATTTAGTTGATACTGAGAACCATTAAAGGGTTTGCCATTATATGAAAAAAAAATACAAAGATTAATATATTTATTAATCAACTAATTCCAAAATTGCAATTTCAGCATTATCACCTTGTCTTGTACCTAAAGAAACAATTCTTGAATAACCACCATTTCTTTCATTAAATTTCACAGAAACGTTATCAAATAGATGATCAATTACTTTTTTATCTAAAATAAATTCAGATACTTTCCTTATAGAATTAAAGTCTTTATTTTTTGCAATAGTTATCATTTTTTCCACAAGAGGACGTGCTGCTTTAGCTCTGGCTTTAGTAGTAGTTATTTTCCCATGCTTTATAGTATCTGTGACCAGATTTCTCAATAAAGCTTTCCTTTGTGAAGAGCCTCTACTTAATTTATTTTGTGATATTTTATGTTTCATATTTACCTCTAAATTATTATTTTTGGGGAAGCATATTTCTTTCAGCCAAGACATCAAATAGCTCATCAAGTGATTTTCTACCGAAGTTTCTAATTTTCAATAGATCTCCTTCTGGCATAGCTATTACTTCTCCCACTCTATTTATACCTGCTCTTTTTAAACAATTTAGAGTTCTAGCAGACAAATCTAAAGTTTCAACTGGAGTATTATAAATATCAGGACTTATTCCTAAACCAGCTGCTGGACTTTGTTCTTCAGTTGCTTGGTCAAATTTACTAAACACATAAAAGTTATCCATTAATAATTCTGAAGCTTTTTGAAGTGCAGATTGAGGATCTATAGATCCATCTGTCCAAATTTCAAGAGTCAATCTTTCCCAATCAGATCGTTGTCCAACTCTTGTAGGTTGAACTGTAAAATTAGCTTTTTTTATCGGAGTAAAAATTGAGTCTATAGGAAGGATCCCAATATTTGAATCTTCTTCATCCGTAGCTTTTTTATAGCCATGCCCTTGTTCTACGCTAAATTCAACTGAAAGATGAGCATCAGCTGAGTCTAAGGTAGCAAGATGGTGACCAGGATTTACTATTTCAAAATCTGCAGTGGCCATTATATCCCCAGCTTTGACTTCTCCATCACCTTCAACTTCTAATCTTAATCTTCCAGATCTATCTGACAAAGATCTTATTCTTATACCTTTTGCATTCATCAAGAATTCATTAACTTCTTCTCTCATGCCTTTTAGAGTGGAATATTCATGTTGTATTCCTTCAATCTTAACCCAATTAATAGCAGTCCCTGGTAATCCAGAGAGCAAAGCTCTTCTTAAAGGGTTTCCTAGAGTTACTCCCCATCCTTTATCTAAAGGTTCGGCTATAAACTTTCCATAGGTTTCTGAACCTTCTATCATTCTAATACTTAGTTCTGGAACTTCAGGTTCTGAAACTGAAAGTTCGTCAATTGGTGATAACCCAAATTGTTTTTCTAACATTTATTATCTCCTTGAATAGTATTCCACTATTTGTCTTGTATCAATCTCCAGTTCAGCATCTGATGCTTTTGGAAGATTATTAATTTGAACAGATAACTCAGACTTATCTAAAGAAAGCCATTTCGAACAATCATTATTTTTTATGTTTGAAGCAGCAATCTCGAATAGACTAGATTTTTTAGATTTCTCTTTCCATGTAATTTTATCTCCTGATTTTATATCGTAAGAAGGTATATTAACTTTTTGATCATTAATCAAAAAGTGTCCATGATTCACAGCCTGCCTAGACTGCCTTCTAGTATTGAACATTCCTGTTCGATACATTACATTATCAAATCTTTTTTCCAATAAAATTAATAATGAATCTCCTGTAGATCCATCATTATTAGATGCTTTATCATAATAATTTCTAAACTGTCTTTCTAGTATTCCATATAAAAATCTAGCCTTCTGTTTCTCTCTAAGTTGTAAACCATATTGAGAAATTCTACGTCTAGGGGTCATTTTAAAACCTTTACCAGGTTTTTTTGGAACATCTAATCCCAAAAAACGCATTCTTTTATTTACTGGACCAACATACCTTGCCATAAATCTTCCTATCTTTAAAACTTATAAATTAAATTATCAACTAAACTCTTCTTTTTTTAGGAGGCCTGCAACCATTATGAGGAACTGGAGTGACATCTTTAATAGAAACGACTCTTATTCCTGCATGTTGAATAGCTCTTATAGCGGCTTCCCTGCCTGCACCAGGTCCTTTTACTAATACATCTACAGTTTTCATACCATATTCTACAGCTTTTTGTGCGGCTGATTCTCCAGCTTTTTGTGCAGCGAATGCTGTAGATTTTCTTGACCCTCTAAAGCCTTTAGCTCCAGCACTACTTTGTGATATAACATTTCCACTATTATCTGTCACAGTGATAATAGTGTTATTAAATGTAGCTCTAACATATGCATTCCCTTGAGGTACAAATATTTTTTCCTTTTTCCTAGTTCTAGTTCTTACCATTATTTTCCTACTTTAGTTGTTAATGAGTTAATTTCTTTTTATTTGCTATGGTCTTCTTTTTTCCTTTTCTAGTTCTAGCATTTGTTTTAGTTCTTTGGCCATTAGCAGGTAATCCATTTTTATGCCTAAGACCTCTGTAACTTCCAACATCTGACAATCGTCTTATATTTAATTGAACTTCTCTTTTAAGATCTCCTTCAATACGAATTTGAGATCTGTCTATCGCACTTCTAATTCTTGCCAATTCTTCTTCTTCAAGATCTCTAACTCTAGTATTCAAGTCTATTCCTACATCAGTGATTATTTTTTTTGAAGTTGATCTCCCAATGCCAGAAACTGCGGTTAAAGCTATTTCAATTCGTTGAGAATCAGGTATATTTACTCCAGCTAACATAGCCATTTTATTTTATCCTTGTACTTGTTTAAATCTTGGGTTTTTCTTATTGATAATAATAATTTTTCCTCGCCTTTTAATTATTTGATCATCAGCGCTTCTTTTTTTTACAGATGTTCTTTTTTTCATTTTTTTCTCTCTTATTTGAACCTATAAGTTATTCTACCTCTAGTTAAATCATATGGAGATAGTTCAACTAAAACTCTATCTCCTGGTAATATTCTTATATAATTTTTTCTTATTTTACCTGAAGCATGGGCTAAAACTTCATGTCCATTAGCCAACTCAACTTTAAAAGTTGTATTTGGCAATGATTCTTCAACTTTACCTTCAACCTCAATCGCTTCTTTTTTAGCCATATTATTTTTTCAGTCTTGTTAATATTTCCGGACCATTTTCTGTAATTAGAATAGTATCTTCAACATGAGAAGATAATTTACCATCTTTAGTTACTACAGTCCATTTATCAGCCAATATACTAGTTTCCCAGTCACCTTCTGTAACCATCGGCTCAATTGCTATTGCCATGCCAACTCTTAGTAGAGCTCCTTCATTTGATTTCCCAAAATTAGGAACACTTGGTGGCTCATGTAATTGAGTCCCAATACCATGTCCAACATATTCTCTTACAACGTCAAAACCTTCACTAAGTACATATTCTTCAATAGATTCAGAAACTATTCCTATCCTATTCCCAGCTAGCGAGTTACTAATACCTATATCTAATGCTTTTGATGCAACTAAAATCAATTTTGACTTAACAATATTTTTTTCATTACCTATAAGATAAGTTCTAGCATGATCACTATACATTCCATTTATAATAGCTCCACAATCTATAGAAACTAAATCACCTTCAATCAATTTTCTAGAACCAGGAATTCCATGAACAATTTCTTCATTTAATGAAATACAAGCTGTTGCAGGGAACCCATATAATCCTAAAAATGCCGGCTTAGCTCCTTCTTTTTCAATAAAATTTCTCAAGAAATCATCTATTTCTTTTGTTGTAACACCAACTTTTAGTAATTCTTCACAACTAATAAGTGCTTTTGCTACAATTTCACCAGCTAGTTTCATCGAAACTATTTGTTCTGGAGTTTTAATAGATCCCTCAGTTACCAATTCTTAAAGTTTCTCCCATAAAATAATGTACAAACCCTGATTATATACTTTAAAAACATAGAATGTACAGCATCAAGCCTGCATAATTTCATCTATTTCTTTAGATACTTCTAAAATTGGTTTGTTTGCATTAATATTTATCATAATTTGTTTACCATCATAGAAATCTATAAGTGGAGTTGTAAGTTTCATGTAAGATTCCATTCTTTTCGAAATAGCTTCAGGTTTATCATCTTCTCTTTGATACAATAATTGTTCTCTACAATTTGAGGAACAAATATATTCTTTATCATTCTTAGAAAATATAGAAGAACAACTTTTACAAGAAATTCTCTGAGATAATCTAAATACAAGATCTTTGGGAGGAACTTCAAAATAAAATACATGATTTATTTTTTTATCTAATAAATCTAATTCATTATCAAGTGCCTCTGCTTGATTTAATGTTCTAGGGAACCCATCTAATAATACAGAATCAAGTAAACTCAACTTTTTAGAAACCATTTCTATTATTAAATCATCCGGAACTAAGTTGCCGGAATTCATATATGATTCAGCCTGTAATCCTAATTTTGTTTTTTCATTCATTTCAGATCTTAATATATCTCCAGTTGATATGTGGTTAAGTTTATAAGCAGATGATAAATAAGTTGACTGAGTTCCTTTGCCTGAACCAGGAGGACCTAGAAGGATAATGTTCATTTTATTAATTTACAAAACCTTCATAGTTTCTCATCAAAAGCTGAGATTCTAGTTGCCTCATAGTATCTAAAGCTACACCTACCATAATAAGTAAACTTGTACTTTGAAGAATACTAGTAGTTGATTCTAAACCAGTTATAAATGCTGCTATAGAAGGTATCACTGCAATAAGACCCAAAAATAAAGCTCCTCCCCAAGTTATTCTTATTATTACTCTCATAAGATATTCTTTTGTTGGAGGGCCTGGCCTTATACCAGGAATAAATCCATTATTATTTTGTAATTGTTCAGCTAAATTTTGTTGGTTATGTACTACCAATGTATAAAAGAAGGTAAATATTACAACTAGTATAAATACAGTAATCCAGTATAGAGTACCAGTTGGTCCAAATTGAATTGTGATCCATTGAGCTAGCTGAGGAAAAAATGAGCTTGATGCAGGATCAACAAAATATGATGCAACAACTGCAGGTAAAGCCAAAATAGAAAAAGCAAAAATAAGAGGAATCATACCTGCAGAATTTACTCTAATAGGTATATGCGAAGACCCTTGGGACCTATACATTTTATTCCCTCTAAAAACACTTCTACCATATTGAACAGGGATTCTTCTTTGAGCTTCAGTAAAAACAACAATTGAATAAATAATCAATAAACCTAATGCTATCAGTAGCCCTACTTGAAAAGGCTGGTCTCTTAGTAGCCATAGTTGCCCTCCTATAGAAGGAAATGTTGATACTATTCCAGCAAAAATAATTAAAGAAATACCGTTTCCAATTCCTTTTTCAGTTACTAATTCTCCTAACCAAACTAATATCATAGTTCCTGCAGTCATAGATAATAAAATAGCTAAAGTGTTTAAAGCTTGCCCTCCACCGAATCCAATACCCGATAAAGCACCTTGTCCAAGAGCTCCTGAAAAAAGATTAATTTGACCATAGCCCTGTAAAAAAGCAAGAGGAACAGTTAAATAATGAGTATATCTATTTATAGCTTTTCTTCCAACTTCGCCTTCTTGGGCTAATTCTTTAAGTTGAGGTAATAAAGGAGTTAGTATTTGAATAATAATTGAGGCTGTAATATACGGATAAACTCCAAGCGCAGCAATAGATAGGTTTCTTAATGCTCCTCCTGAAAAAATATCTATAAATCCTAGTAATGGGTTGGCATCAAATGCTGCTGCTAAAGCTTCTTTATCAACACCAGGAACCGGAACATGAGCAAAAAACCTAAAAACAACAAGTATAAATAAAGTGAATAAAATTTTTGTTCTAAGATCTGGTAGTTTAAAAGCATCAATAATTGCTTGAATTAAAGCAGGTCTTTTTGATTGTGAAGCAGTAGTAGTAGTCATAAAATCAGCTTATTAGCTTAACCTCTCCACCAGCTTTTTCAATTTTACTTTTTGCTGAAGTTGATATAGCGTTTACCTCTAAATTAATAGGTTTAGTAACATCTCCATCTCCTAAAATTTTTATCATTTGTTTATTTTTAATAATTCCTTTATTTTTAAAATCCTCCATAGTAATAGAGTCATTATCAAAAAGATTCACTAAATCTTTTAAGTTTAAAGATACATAGTTTTTTTTAAAAATATTTGTAAACCCTCTCATATGTGGTAGTTTTTTTACTAGTCTAAGTTGACCACCTTCAAAAGTAGGATTTAAACTTCCTCCACTTCTTGAAAGCTGCCCTTTTGAGCCTCTTCCAGAATAAGTTCCTTTAGAACCATTACCCCTGCCTACTTGATTACTTTTAGGAGTGTTTTTATTTTTTCTTTTTATATCATTTATTTGGGGCATTTGATCACCTATTTTTTTTATTTCAATTCTTCAGTAGATATTAAATGATCTACTTTTTTTATCATTCCATCAATTTGAGGAGATAAATCTTTTTCAACAACAGAGCCTATTTTTCTTAAACCTAAAGCTCTAAGTGTAGCTCTTTGTGAAGGAGAGGCTCCTATTTTACTTTTTTTTTGAACAATCTTTATTTTTTTCATAGTTAAGCTTTTCTTTTTGAAATTTCCTTTTTAGGATCTTTCATACTTTTCAATGCTTCCATTGTTGCATAGACAACATTTATAGCGTTAGTTGAACCATAAATTTTTGAAACAACATCTTTTACTCCAACTGCTTCAAGTACTGCTCTAACTCCTCCTCCAGCAATCAAACCCGTGCCTGGAGAAGCAGGTTTTAACATTACTTTTGAAGATCCAAACTTATAAATAAATTCATGTGGTATTGTCGCTTTATTAAGATGAATATTTATCATTCTGTTTTTAGCATATTGTACAGATCTTTGAACCGCATCTGGGACAGCTGTAGCACTAGCAAGAGCTATTCCAACTCTTCCTGCACCATCCCCAACAGCAACCATAGCATTAAAAGATAAGTTTCTTCCACCTTTAACTGTTTTTGAAACTCTTCTAATTTTTATAACTTTTTCTATTAAAGAAATTTCATCAGAATCATTATTTTTTCTTCTTGGTCTAAAATTTCTTCTTCTTTGATTTTGACTTCTTTGATCAGGAGCTTTATTTTCTGTAGTCATTTTATACCTCTATTCCAGATTCTCTTATACCATCAGCTATTGCAGCAACTCTACCATGATAAAGGTATCCACCTCTATCAAAAACTACCTTCTTAATACCTAGTTTAGAAATTTTCTCGCCAAATTCTATTCCAAGTTTCTTTGATAATTCAGTATTCACTGAATTCTCTGTGGACTTCAGACTTGATGAAGAAGCTAAAGTCATTCCTTGATTATCATCTATTAATTGTAAATAGACATTTTTATTAGACCTGAATAGTGATACTCTAGGCCTTTCTTGCGTACCTGAAATTCTTTTTCTAACTCTCAGATGTCTTTTATTTCTTCCTAATGATCTAGTTTTTTTTGAAAATTTCATTATTCAGTTCCTCCTGAACCTACAGCAGACTTGCCTGATTTTCTTCTTATTACTTCATTAGAATATTTGATCCCTTTGCCAGTAAATGGATTGGGTTTCCTAAGAGACCTAATCTTAGCTGCTTGCCTACCTACATGTTCTTTATCTATTCCTTCTATAATTACATTAGTCTGTTCATTTACTGTTAGTTTATTCTCTCCTATAGGTTCAACCGTTATTGAGTGGGAAAAACCAAGACTTAGCTCTAATGATTTCCCTTTAGGTTGTGCCCTATAACCTGTTCCAATAAGTTGAAGCTTTTTATTAAATCCTTCAGTTACCCCATTAACCATGTTGCTAATCAATGATCTATACAAGCCATGCATGGCTTTAGTTTCTATTTCTTCATTAGATCTTGATACCAGTAAGTTAGAATCATTAATTTCAAAAGTTACATTATCTGTATTGATTTTTTCTTCTAAATTCCCTTTAGGTCCCTTAACTGAAACAAGATTTTTTTCAATTTTAATATCAACCCCAGCAGGGATTATTATAGGTTTATTTCCAATTCTACTCATATTATTTCCTCTTTACCAAACATAAAATAACACTTCTCCGCCAAGAGAAAGTTTTTTTGCTTCTAATCCAG
>TARA_B110000438_G_scaffold22267_2_pt1 | contig 19576 bp, 13 predicted proteins | sample TARA_B110000438 | Tara Oceans TARA_B110000438 (sample SAMEA4398413) | marine metagenome | biome: Polar Biome; feature: [MES] marine water layer (ENVO:01000295) within the mesopelagic zone...; material: water (ENVO:00002006), including particulate matter (ENVO:01000060) such as...... | reverse complement strand
TTTTATTAATTGTAGTTTTAAATTCATATTCTGTTGTAGATATAGTTCTAAATAAAACTCCACCATTATGTTTCATAAAACCAGGCTTAATACTTATTTGCTCAAAGTTTTTTGACATTTTTATAAAATATAAGTTAGAATTAATAAGATAATAAAAACTAATACAAAAAAATATATAACAGCTTTTTCTAAAGAAATATTCATAGTTTACTAATAATAGTTTTATAAGGATTTAATTTACACTTAAATATCAATAATATAACTATTTTAATTTGATTAATTGCTATGATATAGAGAATTTAACTTATATTAAATTTATGAAAGTTATTATTTTAGCTGGAGGATTAGGAACAAGACTTGCTGAATATACGCATTCTATACCAAAACCAATGGTAGAAATTGGGGGGGAGCCAATTTTAAGCCATATTTTGAGAATTTTTAAATCATATAGCTTTAATGAATTTATAATAGCCGCTGGTTACAAGAAAGAAGTGATTGTTGATTATTATAAAAATTCTAATGAGTTTAAAAATTTAAAAATTATTGATACAGGTGAGGACACTATGACTGGTGGTAGGATATTAAGATTAAAACATCTAATTAAAGAAGGTGAAAATTTTTTTATGACCTACGGAGATGGCCTGTGTAATGTTAATTTAAATGAATTAAAAAAATTTCATTTAAAAAATAATAAAATAGCTACAGTAACAGCTGTTCATCCCCCAGTTAGGTTTGGTGAACTAGAAATTGAAGATATAAAAGTGAAAAAATTTGAGGAAAAATCACAAGCAAAAGCAGGGTGGATTAATGGAGGATTTTTTTTATTAAACTATCAAATATTTAATTTTATTAAAAATGATAATACCCTTTTTGAAAGAGAACCTATGGAGAAATTGACACAAAAAAAAAATCTTCTTGCATTTAAACATGAAGGTTTTTGGAAATGTATGGATAATCTTCGAGATAAAATTATACTAGATGAATTGTGTAAAAATAATAATTTATTATGGAAAAAATAAGTAGTTTTTATAAAAATAAAAAAGTACTGGTTACTGGGGCAACAGGATTTAAAGGCTCTTGGTTATGTAGTTGGCTTTTATTAATGGGAGCAAAAGTTTATGGTACAGGCTATAGTCCAAACCAAAATAAAAATCTTTTTTATAAATTAAAACTACAAAAAAAAATTAAACTAGGAATATTTGATATTAGAGACAAAAATAAATTAGATAAATTTATATTTAAGGCAAAACCAAGTATAATCTTTCATTTAGCTGCACAACCATTAATTTATGATTCATATGTTAATCCTCATTTAACTATAGATATTAATGTTAGAGGAACTTTAAATATATTAGATATTATTAAGAAATATAATTTTATTAAATCAGCTGTACTGATTACGTCAGATAAGTGTTACGAAAATGTAGGAAAGTTAAGAAGATATAAAGAAGAAGACATGTTGGGAGGAGTAGATCCTTACAGTGCTTCAAAAGCAGCTTCAGAATTAATAATTAGAGCTTATAGAGAGAGTTTTTTTAAAAACAAGAGGAACACTGGAATTTCAAGTGCAAGGGCAGGAAACGTAATTGGAGGTGGTGATTGGTCCGGAAAAAGATTAATACCTGATTGCATACGTTCTTTATTAAAAAACAAAGTTATATTTTTAAGAAACCCAAATTTTAATCGTCCTTGGCAACATGTTTTAGAACCTCTCAAGGGCTATCTAATATTAGCTGAAAAACAATTTAAGAAACCAAATAATTTTTCAGACGCCTGGAATTTTGGAACAGCAAATAATTCCATTAAAAGTGTTAAAGAAATAGTCAATTATATGATTTTATTTTGGGGTAGTGGGAAAATAAAAACCAGTTATCAAAATAAGTTTTATGAACAAAGAAATTTACAATTAGACATAAATAAAGCCAAAAATAAACTGAAATGGTTTCCAACATATAAAATAAAAGATAGTGTTAAAATAACAACTGAATGGTATTTAAAAGTATATAAATATAATCAAGATCCATTTAAGGTGACCAATGAGCAAATTAAAAATTATATGAATGAAAATAATTGGAGTTAAAAAAATAAAAGTTAAATTATTTAAAAATAATAAAGGTGATTTATTAAAATACATTTCTAAAAAAAGCTCTTATTTTAAATCTTTTGGAGAAGTATATTTTAATGAAATAAATTTCCAAAAAAAAAAGGGGTGGATTTTACATAAAAAAAATCAGAGTATTATTTGTGTTTGTTATGGCGAAGTTAAATTTAAACTTATTGATGGTCGAAAAAAATCTAAAAGTTTTAATATAGAAAATAATATTATTATAAGTAAAAAAAATCACAGCATTTTAATTATTCCACCAGGAATATGGTTTTCATTTACAACAAATAAAAAAAAATCTATTTTTGCAAATTTCATTAATTATGTACACTCAGACAAAGAATCAATTAAAATTGATAAAATTAAAAATTACGAAATAAAATAAACTTTTGGGATGAAATTTAGAAAATTTTTACAAACACTTTTTAAAAAAACTTTCCAGTATTTATTTAAATTATTATATGGAAAAATTAAACTTAATTATTTAGAAAATTTAAAAAATGTAAAAAAAAATAAAATAACGAACATAAAATCAGATATCCCAAATTCTAAAGATTATTACAGCTATAAAATTTGCAATGGAAGAGTTTATACAGATTACATTGAAAACGTTGCGATTATAAGTGAAAATAATTTAATAAATGAAATATCCTATCAACAAGTTTCTGGAAATTTAGTAGATGCTTCTCAAAATATAGTTTTAAAAAATGGAACTCCAAGAATAAAAAAAAAATTTAAAGGTAGAGTTTTATGTGTTTTGCAAGGAGCTAGTGGAAATAATTATAGTCATTGGATTCTTGAGATTTTACCTAAAATAAAAATGTATTCAGAACATTATAGTCTAGATGATTTAGATTATATTTATTTGCCAAAGATTGATGTTTTTCAAAAAGAAACTTTATCAGCTTTAGGAATCGACGAAAATAAATTTATTAGCAGTGAAAAATATAGACACATCGAGGCAGATGAATTAATAGTTGTTGATCATACCTACTATTATAAGGGAACTATATTAGAACAAAATAAAAATCAACCCACTTGGGTGATTGAATGGCTTCGGAGAACATTTTTGAATTTTGATAAAAAATTTGATTGTCAAAAATTTTTTTTTATTGATAGAAGCGATTCAAAATATAGGCACAATCAAATTCAAAATACAATAGAGGTTTCAAATTATTTAAAAAAGAATAAGTTTGTAAGTTATAAATTAGAAAGTTTATCTTTTTTTGAAAAAATTTATTTATTTAAAAATGCTGATATTATCATTGGTGTTCATGGTGCTGGATTTGTGAATACAGTTTTTTGTAAACCAGGAACAAAAATTATAGAAATAAGACCTTTTTTATATTCCAACACTGTTTATGAAAAAATATCAAATATAAATAATTTAAATTATCATTTAATCCAGACAGAAACTTTAAAAAAAAGTGAAAGAATTAATGGAGATATAAATCTCCCATTAGATAAGTTAGATATTAGTTTAAATAAGTAATTTGGCGCGCCTGCTAGGAGTTGAACCCAGAACCTCCGAGTCCGTAGCTCGGCGCTCTATCCAATTGAGCTACAGGCGCATATGTTTTATTTATCAGAGAATTTAGTTTTATTAAAGATTATTTAACTTTAATATTAATAAATTTTTTTAGGATAATGTTTTTGAAGCAAAATTCTTTGTATCCAAAAACGTGCATCAAGATCTAAATTTTTTTTTTTAAAAAAAGCCTTATATAATTTTTTTATAAACATTTTTTATAATGAAAAAAAAAATTGTCTAAAAATAGCTTCAAATGTGTTAAAATTATATCAAGAAAATATATCTTATTTAGATATAATTTGATTAACTTTTAAAAAAGCATATAAAACATTATTCATGAGCATAAAATTAATAGTTCCTGATATAGGTGATTTTGAAGAAGTCGAAATTATAGAAATTCTGGTAAAATCTGGGGATAATATTAAAAAAAATGATCCAATAGCAACCCTTGAAAGTGATAAATCTAGTGTTGAAGTTCCCTCTGAGTTTGATGGAAAAGTAGAAAAAATAAATGTAAAAATTGGAGATAAGGTTTCTAAAGGAGATTTATTAATTACATTATCAGAATCAATAATACAAAATGATAACAAAAAAGATTTAACTAGTCCCAAAAAAAATTTAATTGATAAAATACCCACAGACACTGAAAATATAATTAAAGATGCAGAAAATATTTTAAGAAATAAAGAAGAAAAGCAGACAATAATTAAAGTTACTAATGAAAATGATATTGATCCTATAGAAACACAAGAATGGTTAGAATCTATTTCGGCCGTTCTTGAAAGAGATGGGAAAGATAGGGCACAATTTCTAATAAAAGAATTGATAGACCACTCATATAAAGAAGGATCAGATTTAGTATTGTCTAGAAACACACCTTACATAAATACAATATCACCTGAATCAGAAATTGATTCTAAAGGAGATCAAAATATTGAAAGAAGAATCAGATCTTTAATAAGATGGAATGCAGCGGCTATGGTAGTAAGAGCTAATAAAAAATTTCCAGAGTTAGGTGGACATATAGGTACATTCGCATCTGCAGCAACACTTTATGATGTAGGAATGAATCATTTTTGGAGAGCTAAAAATAATAAATTTGGAGGAGATCTAGTTTATTTTCAAGGTCATAGTGCGCCGGGTATGTACGCTAGAGCTTTTTTAGAAGGAAGACTTAATGAGAAACAGTTAGATAGTTTTAGACAAGAGGTAAGCCCTGGTGGACTTTCTTCATATCCACATCCTTGGCTGATGCCTAAGTTTTGGCAATTTCCCACTGTATCAATGGGATTAGGACCTATGCTTGCTATTTATCAAGCAAGATTTATGAAATATTTAATTAATAGAGGATTGATTAAAGAAGAAGGTAGAAAGGTTTGGGCATTTCTTGGTGATGGAGAGATGGATGAACCAGAATCATTGGGTGCAATAGGATTAGCTGCCAGAGAAAAATTAGATAACTTAATATTTGTAGTTAATTGTAATCTACAAAGATTGGATGGACCAGTAAGAGGTAATGGAAAAATAATCCAAGAATTAGAAGGAGTTTTTAGAGGAGCTGGCTGGAATGTAATAAAAGTTATTTGGGGTTCTTATTGGGACTCTCTAATAGCTAATGATAAAACAGGTCATTTAGTTAAAGTAATGAACGAGACAGTAGATGGCGAATATCAAGCAATGAAAGCTAGAAATGGTTTGTATGTTAGAGAAAAATTTTTTGGAAAATATCCCCAAACTAAAGAGTTAGTTTCAAGTATGTCAGACAAAGATATTTGGAGATTGAATAGAGGAGGTCATGATCCACACAAAGTTTATGCAGCTTATGATAGTGCTATGAAAAATGAAGGAAGTCCGACAGTTATATTGGCTAAGACGATTAAAGGCTATGGAATGGGTAAAACTGGAGAAAGTGTTAATACAAGTCACCAGACAAAAAAATTAGATGTAGATGACTTATTATATTACAGAGATAGATTTGATGTTCCGTTGACTGATGAACAAGTTAAAAACATTCAATATTTTAAACCAGAGGATAACTCTCCTGAAATTAAATATATTAAAGAAAGAAGAATGAGTCTAGGAGGATTTATTCCTGAAAGAACAACCTATTCAAAACCTATTAAGGCTCCAACAAAAGATATTTTTGATTTTATGAAATTTTCAACTGGAGAAAAAGAAATGTCTACTACTATGGCGCTGGTTAGACTGCTAACAAATTTACTGAGAGATAAAAATGTTGCTCCAAGATTAGTTCCAATAATTCCTGATGAAGCAAGAACTTTTGGAATGGAAGGTTTTTTTCAAAAGATAGGAATTTATGCTCACGAAGGACAAAAGTATGAACCTGAAGATGCAGCTCAGTTAAGTTCCTATAAAGAAGAAAAAAGTGGACAAGTATTAGAAGAGGGAATTAATGAAGCAGGTTCAATGTCTTCATGGATTGCAGCTGGAACAGCTTATACAAATCATGATATTGAAATGATACCAATTTATATTTTCTATTCCATGTTTGGTTTTCAAAGAACAGGAGATCTTGCTTGGGCCGCAGGAGATAGTCAAACTAGGGGTTTTTTAATTGGTGCTACAGCTGGAAGAACAACATTAGCTGGAGAAGGACTACAACACCAAGATGGCCACAGCCATTTACTTGCTTCAACAATTCCAAACTGTGTATCTTACGATCCAACTTTTCATTACGAACTTGCAGTAATCTTTAGAGAGGGCCTAAGAAGAATGCATGAAAAAAATGAGAATATTTTTTATTACATAACAACAATGAATGAAAACTATTCACATCCAGCAATGCCAAAAGACAAAGATTGTGAAGAAGGAATCCTGAAAGGAATGTATAAAATTAAAGATTTTAGTAGATATAAAAAGACAAAAATTCAACTTTTGGGATCTGGAACTATACTTAGGGAAATGATAGCGGGAGCAGAAATTCTTCAAAATGAATATCAAATAGATTCTGAAATTTGGAGTGTAACAAGTTTTAATGAACTAAGGAAAGATGGAATGGAAGTGGAAAGATATAATCTTTTAAATCCTGATAAAGTACAAAAAGTTTCGTATGTAGAAAAATGTCTTGGAAAAAAAGAAGGTCCAATCATGGCTGCCTCTGATTATATGAGAATGAACTCAGATCAAATAAGACCGTACACTAAAAAAAGTTTTTATTCTTTAGGAACAGATGGCTATGGGAGAAGTGATACAAGAAAAAAACTGAGAAAATTTTTTGAAGTAGATAAAGAACATATTGTAGCGTATTCTTTGAGTGTTTTAGCTAAAGAACAACTAATAGCCACAAAATATGCAGAACAAGCAATTAAAAAATATAATATTGATAAAAACAAACCTTTCCCAACAGAATTATAAACAATAATGAATATAGAAAAATTAACCGTACCTAATATTGGAGATTTTACAGATGTTGAGGTTATTGAGGTATTAATAAAACCTGGAAATAATATCAAAAAAAATCAAACATTAATTACAATAGAAAGTGATAAATCAAGTGTTGAAATACCATCTAATTTTAATGGTAAAATTATGTCAGTGAATGTTAAGATTGGGGATAAGGTTTCAGAAGGTCACACAATAGGATCTTTAGAAGTTTTAGGGATAGAAGAAAAATTAAATATAAGTGAAGAAAAAAATAAACTACCAAAAGTATTAAAAGAAGAAAAAAAAGATTTAGAGAAAAAAGAGATATATTTAAAATCAAAAAATTATGGTTCAAAAATATTTACTACCCCTAAAGTTAGAAGGTATGCAAGAGAATTGGGTGCAGAAATATCCATGATAAATGGTAGTGAAAGAAAAGGAAGAATAGTTCAAGATGATGTTAAGAATTTCATTAAAGAAAAATTAAATAAAGAAAATTTTTTAGATAAAAATATAATTAAAAAAAAATCTCAAATAGATGTGCAAGAATTTAACCATAAAGATTTTGGGGAAATTGAAACTAAAGATATTCCCAGAGTTAAAAGAATTGCAGCCCCGCATTTAACAAAATCATGGAATGAAATCCCTCATGTAACTCAACATGATGAAGTGGATATTACAGAAATAGATGAATTTAGAAAATCTTTAAGAGACACATATACAGGAGAAAAAATTAAAATTACACCACTGGTATTTCTAATGCGTGCTGTAGTAAAAGCATTAAAAATATTTCCAAGCTTTAATTCTTCAATTAATATTAATAATAATAAAATAACTTTAAAAAAATATTTTCATATAGGAATAGCAGTAGATACACCTCATGGATTAATGGTTCCAAAAATTCGTAATGTAGATAAAAAAAATTTAACTGAGATTGGTAAAGAACTTAAAAAAGTAAGCGAAGACTGCAGAAATTTAAAAACTAATAAAAAAGAATTTTATGGAGGTTCAATGACAATTTCAAGTTTGGGAAGTATAGGAGGTAGTTTTTTTACTCCAATAATCAATTATCCAGAAGTAGCTATCCTTGGTGTTGGTAAAGCTGAAGCCAAACAAGTTTTTAAAAATGATAAATTTCAAAAAAGAATTATTTTACCTCTTTCCCTATCTTATGATCATAGAATTATAGATGGTGTTGAAGCGGTAAAATTTTGCAATCATCTTAAAGAAAGTTTGGGGAAAGATTTTGCATATAAGTTAGCAGTGTAAATATATGTCTAAATCAATGTCTTTATTTAGCGCATTACTTTGCACATTTATATGGGGCACTACTTTTATAGCTCAAGACACAGGAATGGATGAAATAGGACCATTTACGTTTAATGCTGTCAGGTTTTTTGTAGGTTTTTTAGCTATAGCTCCACTAGCCCTGATCTTTGAAAGAGAGAAAGTTAAAAAATCTTTAAAAATAGATAGAAAAAAATTTATAAATTTAGTTATTTTAATTGGCATTTCATTGTTTTTGGGCTCAGCATTACAGCAAGTAGCTTTACTTTATACTGATGTTGCAAATGCAGCATTTTTTACAATTTTTTATGTGCCAATGGTTCCTATTATTGTTTTTTTTATTTATAAAAAAACTATTCACTGGAGCATCTGGCCCTCCGTCTTTCTTTGTGTCATGGGAGGATATCTTTTAACTAATTTTTATAATGCAACAGTTAGAATGGGTGATACTTTAGTTATAATTGGTGCTTTTTTTTGGAGTACTCATATTATCTTTACCGGAAAAATTGTTGAAAATTATAATTTACCTTTGACAATAGGTGCAATTCAAACTTTAGTGGTAGCATCGTTATCTCTCATAATAGGATTAGTTTTTGAAGAATTTATTTTATTAAATATTCTTAAAGAAAAATTTTCAATTTTATATGCTGGTATTCTGTCAGGTGGATTTGCTTTTGTTTTACAAATCTATGCACAAAAAAATATTACACCAGCACCTGCTGCTATAATATTTTCTTTAGAGGGTGTTTTTGCAACAATAGCTGCCTGGTTTTTATTAAGTCAAATTTTAGACATAAATAATTTATTTGGGTGTTTATTTATTTTATTAGGTGTTTTATTTTCTCAACTACTTCCACTTTTAAAAAAAAATTAATTATATATTATTAAAAATAAAATAATTGCAACAATAACCCTATAAATAACAAAAACAGTTAAAGAAAAATTATTTATATATTGTATAAAAAATTTTACTGTAAAGTAAGAAAATAAAAAAGAAAGTATAGTTGAAATAAATATAAGATAAGTAAATTCATAACTCTGTTCAAAAACATCTTTTAAACCCAATACACTGGCGCCCATTAATGCTGGTATAGATAATAGAAAAGAAATTTTACTTGATTCAAATCTGTTAAAATTTAAAAATCTTCCAGCGGTTATAGTTATACCTGCTCTACTTACTCCAGGAATTATTGCTAAAATTTGAAATAAACCAATATAAAAAATTGTTTTTATATTTAAGTCAGAAGATATTTTTTTAGTATTACCGTTTTTATCTGCTATATATAAAACCAATCCAAAGATTAAAGTTGCCCATGCTATTACTTTAATATCTCTTAATAAATGAATTAAGCTAGAAGAATAAATTATATAGCCAAATACTACGAGCGGGATAGATCCAAATATTATTAGTGCTAATAGATTTTTATCATTTTGTAAGTTCAATAAATCTTTTCTGAAATAAAAAATGATGGCTAATAAAGATCCAAGATGAAGACTGATATCTATTAATAATGAATTTGATTTGAATTCATAAAGAGTTGAAACTGCAATTAGATGAGCAGAAGAACTTATTGGTAAAAATTCAGATATTCCCTGCAAGGCTGAGAGAATAAAAATTTCAATAAAATTAGAGATCATTTCGACTATAGATAAATAGACTAGAATTGTGTTCAATTCTTTATAAAATTGAATGCATAACAGATATGCAAATAAATCAAAAACCCTTTAAATTAAAGGGTTTTATAATAAAAGGGACATATACTATGACCTAAAAAATATATACATTTAAAGTATAAGACTTATAATCAAACAAACTATGTCTAATAAAATGCTAAAATTTGTTGAAATTAGTCAACAAACGCCACCTAAACGAGAAATTGACTCAAGAAAAGATGATTTTGAAGAGATTTATAATGAATTTATTTTAGACAAAGCAAAAGAGCAATCTAGCCGTTGTTCACAATGTGGAGTTCCCTTTTGTCAAGTTCACTGTCCTTTGAGCAACAATATACCTGATTGGCTGAAACTAACAGCGGAGGGAAGGTTAAAGGAAGCATATGAGCTAGCTCAAAGTACAAATAATATGCCGGAGGTTTGTGGAAGAATTTGTCCACAGGACAGATTGTGTGAAGGAAATTGTGTAATAGAACAATCGGGACATGGCACAGTAACTATTGGATCTGTAGAAAAATATATTACTGATACTGCGTGGAATAAAGGTTGGGTAAAACCAATAAAAATAAAAAATGAAATTAATCAAAGCGTTGGTATTATTGGTGCTGGCCCTGCTGGCCTCTCATGTGCAGAAGAGTTAAGAAAAATTGGTTATAATATAACTATATATGATCGCTACGATAGAGCGGGAGGACTTTTAATTTATGGAATACCAAACTTTAAGTTAGAAAAGTTTGTTGTTCAAAGAAGAACACGGCTTCTAGAAGAAGGTGGAATAAAATTTATTCAAGAATTTGAAGTAGGAAGGGACTCAACGTTAAGTGAGTTAAAAGATAAACATGACGCAATATTAATAGCAACTGGAGTTTATAAGCCAAGAGAAATAGAAATACCAGGAAACAGCTTAGAAAATATTTTCCCCGCAATGGATTTTTTAACAGCATCAAATAAAAAAGGATTAGGAGACAAAGTCGAAAATTTTGATAATGGAATTTTAAATGCACAAAATAAAAATGTAGTAGTAATAGGTGGTGGAGATACTGCCATGGACTGTGTGAGAACTTGCATAAGACAAAATGCAAAATCAGTAAAGTGTTTGTATAGAAGAGATAAAAAAAATATGCCCGGTTCCACAAGAGAAGTTTTAAACGCTGAAGAAGAAGGTGTAGAATTTATCTGGCTATCAAGTCCAAAACAGTTTGTGGGTTTTAATAAAGTAGAAAAAGTTGTTGCTGATAAAATCCAACTAGGATCTCCTGACGAAACAGGCAGAAAAAGACCTGAAATACTTATAGGAGCTGAATTTGAAATAAAATCAGATTTAGTAATAAAATCTTTGGGGTTTGATCCAGAAAATTTACCGCAATTATTCGATAGTCCAGATTTACTTATTACAAAATGGGGAACTTTAAAAACTGATTTTAAAACAATGGAAACTAATATACCCGGTGTATTTGCAGCAGGAGATATAATTAGGGGTGCATCTTTAGTTGTGTGGGCAATAAAAGACGGAAGAGATGCTGCAAAAAATATAAAAGAATATTTAGAAAAAAAATTTAATCAAAAAATTAAAGCTGCATAGTATATGAAACTTTATAATAAAAATTTAAAAAAACTAATAAATGCAAATATTTACTCTAAAGAAATGGAACATGACGCCTGTGGTGTTGGTTTTGTTGCTTCCATAGAAGGTAAAAAAACTAGAAAAATTGTTGAATATGGAATAAATGCATTAAAAGCAGTCTGGCACCGAGGGGCAGTAGATGCGGATGGAAAAACAGGTGATGGTGCAGGAATACACCTTGAAATTCCATCTGATTTTTTTACTGAAAAAATAGAATTAAGTGGTCATGTCCATAATAATTCAGAAATATGTGTTGGAATGGTGTTTCTTCCCAAGGACGATTATCCTGCTCAGGAAAAATCAAAATCTATAGTTGAAACGGAATTAACAGCAAATAATTTTTATATATATGGATGGAGACAGGTTCCTGTAAATACTAAGGTTTTAGGATCTAGAGCAGAATTTACAAGACCGGAAATTTCACAAGTAATATTTAGATCTAATAACAAAAAATTAATAAATAAAGAACTTGAAAGAGAATTGTTTGCAGTAAGAAAAAAAATTGAAAAAGTATCTTTAGAAATGCAGCTTAGAGATTTTTATATTTGTTCATTTAGTTCAAAATCAATAATTTATAAAGGTATGTTTTTAGCAGAAGCACTATCAGATTTTTATCCCGACTTACAAGATGAAAGGTTTATTTCAAGATTTGCAATCTTTCACCAACGATTTTCTACTAACACCTCTCCAAGCTGGGAATTAGCACAACCTTTTAGAGCTTTAGCACATAACGGTGAAATTAATACTTTCAAAGGAAATTATAATTGGATGAAGGTTCATGAAGAAGAAATGAAAAGTAATTTATTTAAGAATATTGAAGACCTTAAACCAGTAATAAATAAGGGAGACTCTGATTCTGCAGCATTAGACAAAGTATTTGAACTACTTAATCGATCAGGTCAACCTGCCCCGTTAGCCAAACTTATGTTAATACCAGATGCTTGGTCTAAAAAAAGTAAAACCTTACCAAAAAATCATCAACAACTTTTTAATTTCTTAAATAGCACAATGGAGCCTTGGGACGGTCCAGCTGCACTAGCTGCCACAGATAATGAATGGATTATTGCTGCACAAGACAGAAATGGACTTAGGCCATTAAGATATATAATTACAAAAGATAAACTTTTATTTGCAGGTTCAGAAACTGGAATGGTACCAATAGAAGAAGATCAGATTATATCTAAAGGTAGGTTGGGTCCAGGAGATATTATTGGAGTAAATTTAGATAAAGGAAAAATTTATAACAATAATGAAATAAAAAATTATCTCTCTAAGGAATATAAACATTTTAATAATCAAATATTTGATTTGGATAAAAAATTTTTAATTGAAAAAGAAAATTTTTTTTTTACTGGAGACAAGCTAAGAAAAAAACAATATGTTTTTGGATTAAGTATTGAAGATTTAGAATTAATACTTCATCCAATGGTAGAAGACTCAAAAGAAGCAACCGGATCTATGGGGGACGATACACCTCTGGCTGTTCTTTCTGATAGATATAGGCCACTTAATCATTATTTTAGACAAAATTTTAGCCAAGTAACAAATCCACCAATTGATTCTTTAAGAGAGAATAAGATAATGAGCTTAAGAACTAGATTTGGAAATTTAGGAAATATTTTAAATTTTGATAATTTAACTAAAGAAAATATGTATGTTTTAGATACTCCCATATTATCAAATTCACAATTTATAAAATTTAAAAAATATTTTGAGGAAAATAGTAAAGTTATTGATTGTACCTTTTCTAAAGATGATAATTTAAAAAATAGTTTAGATAAAATTCGTTCTTTATCTGAGGTAGCTGCAAGAGAGGGATTAAAACAATTAATCTTAACTGATAAAAAAGTAGATGAAAATAAATTAGCAATACCAATGGTGTTAGCTGTTGGAGCAATTAATTCACATTTAATTAAAAAAAGTTTAAGAGGATTTGTCAATCTTAATATTGAAACTGGAGATACATTAGACACGCACTCTTATGCAACATTGCTTGGAGTTGGTGCAACAACTATCAATCCATATTTAGCACTTGATAGTATATTTCAGAGATTTGAAAAAAATTTATTTGGCAATCTAAATATAGAAGATTGTATTAAGAGATACATTAAATCTGTGAATAATGGCATATTGAAGATTATGTCTAAAATGGGAATTTCAGTTTTAAGTTCTTATAGGGGGGGATGTAATTTTGAGACGGTTGGATTAAGTAGAGCCATTGTATCAGAATATTTTCCGGGTGTTATTTCAAGAATATCTGGAATTGGTTTAATAGGAATTGAAAAAAAAATTAGAAAAATTCATAAAGATGCTTATCTTGAAAATTCAAGTGTATTACCAATAGGAGGGTTATATAAATATAGAAAAAATGGTGAGACGCATCAATATCAGGGAAATTTAATACACATGCTTCAACACGCAGTTGCAAATAATTCTTATGAAACTTATAAAAAATATGCTCAAAATATCTATGACCTTCCACCTATTAGTCTTAGAGATCTAGTTGGATTTAGAAAAAGATATAAAAAAGAAAAAATAGATTTGTCTGAAGTGGAACCTGTATCAGAAATATTACATAGATTTGGAAGTGGAAGCATGTCACATGGTGCCTTATCTCAAGAGGCACATGAAACACTTGCTATTGGAATGAACAGAATTAAAGGTGCTTCATGTAGCGGTGAAGGAGGTGAAGATTCTAAGAGATTTAAAGTTATGTCAAATGGAGATAGTGCTAATTCGAGAGTTAAACAAATAGCATCAGCAAGATTTGGAGTTACAATAGATTATCTAAACAATTGTAATGAGATTGAAATTAAAATGGCTCAGGGAGCCAAGCCTGGTGAGGGAGGTCAGTTACCAGGATTTAAAGTAACAAAAGATATTGCTAAACTTAGACATTCTACACCAGGAGTTACATTAATTTCACCACCGCCTCATCATGACATTTACTCCATCGAAGATTTAGCCCAATTAATTTATGATTTAAAACAAATTAATCCTAAAGCAAGGGTTGGTGTAAAATTAGTTGCTTCCAGCGGCATTGGAACAATTGCAGCTGGTGTAGCTAAAGCAAAAGCAGATATAATCTTAATATCTGGTCATTCAGGAGGTACGGGGGCAACACCACAAACTAGCGTTAAGTATGTTGGAATACCTTGGGAAATGGGTTTGACAGAGGCCAATCAAATATTAACATTAAACAATTTAAGACATCGAGTAACATTAAGAACTGATGGTGGCATAAAAACTGGAAGAGATGTTGTTATTGCAGCAATGATGGGAGCAGAAGAATTTGGAGTAGCAACAACATCGCTTGTAGCTATGGGATGCATTATGGTAAGACAATGTCATTCAAATACGTGTCCCGTTGGTATTTGTACACAAGATAAAGCATTAAGAGAAAAATTTTCTGGAACACCTGAAAAAATAGTAAATTTATTTACTTTTATTGGTGAAGAAGTTAGAGAAATTCTTTCAGAATTAGGATTTAAATCTTTAAAAGACATTATTGGAAGAACAGATCTTTTGAGACAAATAAGCAAAGGTTCTCCAAATTTAGATGATTTAGATTTAAGCCCACTATTTGTTCAAGCAGATCCCGGGAAAAATAAAAGATATTGTGAAAATAAAGAAATAAATTCAGTTCCAGATACACTTGATGAACAAATTTATAAAGATATAAAAATTAAATTTAACAAGCCTGAAAATATCTATGCAAAATATAATATTAAGAACACTCACAGGGCTGTAGGAACAAGGCTTTCGCATTATATTTATAAGAAATTTGGAGACAATAAATTAAAAGATAATTTTATAGAAATAGAGTTATCTGGATCGGCAGGTCAATCTTTAGGAGCTTTTTGTGTCAAGGGTTTAAAGTTAAAATTATTTGGAGACGCTAATGACTATGTTGGAAAAGGTTTGTCAGGTGGCATAATTTCAATTGTACCACCCAAGAAAAGTTCATTAATTAGTCATGAAAATACAATAATTGGTAATACAGTTTTATATGGAGCAACTTCAGGTAAATTATTTGCAGCAGGCCAAGCGGGAGAAAGATTTGCTGTTAGAAATTCAGGAGCACATGCGGTAATTGAAGGCTGTAGTTCAAATGGATGTGAATATATGACTGGAGGTACTGCAATAATTTTAGGAAAAGTCGGAGATAATTTTGCCGCAGGAATGACAGGTGGAATGGCTTTTGTATATGATCCATTTTTAGAATTTGATAAATATGTCAATTCAGAAACAGTAATATGGCAAAAACCTGAAACTAAATATTGGATAGAATTTATAAAAAGTAGAATTGAGGAATATTATAAAGAAACAAAATCAAGCATTGCATCAAAAATTTTAAATAATTTCGATGAAGAGATAAATAATTTTCAGCAAGTATGCCCCATTGAAATGCTAGATAAACTTGAAAATTCAGTAACTTTAAAAGATGTTAAAGCAGTAAGCTAAAATGAAAGAAATTAAACTTTTTTGTTTTGGGTTTGGGCAAGTTGCAAAAAACTTTGTAAAAAAACTTAGTTCCGAAAATTTTACTATTAAATTATCTACAACCACTAGAAATAAATCAAGTATACAAAAGTTTGATCAAATTACTTATTCAAGTTTACAATTTGATAACAATATTTTTGATTCAGAAATAAATGTAAAAGTTAAAAATTCAGACTATATTTTAATATCTGTTCCACCAAAAAATAGAGAAGATTTGGTCATCAAAAATTTTTCTAAAATGATAGTAGGTAGTAATCCTAAATGGGTAACATATTTATCAGCAACAAGTGTTTATGGGGACCATAAAGGTGAGTGGGTAAACGAAGATAGTTCGACAAAACCAACAACCTCCAACGGTATGGATAGACTGGCTGCAGAAAATTCATGGATGAATCTACATACAAATAATAAATTGCCATTGCAGATATTTAGATTGTCTGGAATTTATTCCAATGAAAACAACATTTTGTCTAGATTAAAATATGGAAATGTCAAAATAGTTAATAAAAGAAATCACTTTTTTTCAAGAATTCATGTTGAAGATATTGCTAACATTTTATTTGAGTCTTTATTAAATTTTAAAACAGGAGAAATTTATAACATTTCAGATGATAAACCGGCCCCATCAGAAGACGTTACTTTATATGGAACTAAAATTTTAAGTATGAATAGACCCAAAAGTATAGAAATTAAAGATATAGAAAGCACTATGTTAAAAAACTTTTACAAAGACTCCAAAAAAGTAAGTAATAAAAAGTTGAAAAAATTTTTTAAATATAATTTAAAATTTCCAACTTACATAGAGGGTTTAAATTTTATTAAAAACCATTTTATCTAATTCTAAAGTAATTTTTTTAAGGCTCCTCTTATTTGACAAGCTATGATCTCCATTCTTTATTATTATTAATTTTTTTTTTGCATTATTGAAAATTTTTAATATTTTTCTTGAATAATTTATTGGAACTACTTCGTCTTTACTACCATGGATCATAGTAACATTAATTTTTGAATTTATTTTTTTTTGCAAAACTTTATTTTTTCTTCCATCTTTTATTAATTGATAAGTAATTGGATATTCATATTTTCCATGTTTTAAATTATAAATTCCATATTTAATAGTTTCTTTCTTCATTTTTGTAGAAAATTTTTTCCACATTAAATTCTCTAAAAATTCTGGTGCAGAGCCAATTCCTAAAAATCCTTTAATGTTTTTATTAAAATATTTAAATTGATTTAATGACAACCATGCCCCCATACTTGATCCCACTAAAATAAAATCCTTTTTTTTTATTATTTTTTTTATTATCGTTTTTGTTTCATATGTCCATTTACTAATATTTCCATTTATAAATTTTTTATTTGATTTACCATGCCCAGAATATTCTGGGGCCAGGAAGCCAAAATTATTTTTTTTTGCATATTTAAATAATGTTCGAGGTTTTTCTCCCTCAATATCTGACATGAAGCCATGAAGAAAAACTATATAAAGGTTGTTCTTAGAAAAATTGTATAAATATCTAATTTTTTTGGTTTTAGAAATATTAAAATATTTAAATAGTTTATAAGACATTAAAGTTAATATATAAGATAATTTTAATGAGTTCCAAAATGAAAATTTTACAGGTGATACCCAAGTTAGGTTACGGGGGTGCTGAAACTGGATGTTTTGATCTTGCTCATTATTTAACAGAAAACAGATGTAAATCTTATATTATTACTAGTGGTGGTCCGCTTTTAAAATATATCAAGAAAGATAAAGTTACTGTTATCCGACTTCCGGTACAATCTAAAAATCCATTAATAATGCTATTTAATGCTATAGCAATTTTTTTTATAATATGGTTTTTAAATATATCTATAGTTCATGCAAGAAGCAGAGCGCCCGCATGGTCTTGTTGGCTTGCAACAAAATTTACTAGATCAAAATTTGTAACTACATTTCATGGAACATATAATTTTTCTAACCCATTTAAAAAATTTTATAATTCAGTAATGGTAAGAGCAGATTTAGTTATAGGTGGCTCAAACTTTATATTTGAACATGTTTATTTAAATTATGGTAATTATTTTAAAGATACAAAAAGAAAATTTTTAGTTATTTTTAGAGGAATTAATACAGATTTTTATAATCCACAAAAAATAAATCAAGATAAATTAGAAAAATTAATTGATGAATGGAAAGTAGATAAAGAAAAATTTGTAATTTTATTGCCAGGTAGGTTGACTAAATGGAAAGGACACGAAGTTTTTATTGATGCATTAAATATTTTAAATCAACGATATAATATAAAATCTTTTATTGCTATTATTCTTGGAAATGATCAGGGTCGAAAAGTTTATTCAAAAAAATTAGAGTCTTTGGCAGAAAGATATAGACTAAATAATAATTTAATTTTTATTCCAAAATGTGAAGAAATGCCACTAGCTTATGAAATGGCAAATGTTGTTGTTTCTTCCTCAATAGAACCAGAGGCTTTTGGAAGAATCTCAGTGGAATCTCAATCTATGCAAAAAACTATAATTGCAAGTAATATAGGAGGATCTAAAGAAACTATAATAAATGAAAAAACAGGTTTTCTTGTAGAAGCAGGAAACTCTAATGCTCTAGCAGAAAAATTAATAGAAATAATGAACCTGGATAGTTGGACATTGCAATCTATAGGAATTGAAGGTAGAAAAAATGTTCTTAAGAAATTTGATATAGATAGAATGTGTTTTACAACTTTTTCAGAATATAAAAAATTATTAGAATAGTTATTAAATGTTAAATATTAAACTACCAGATGGAAAAATACTTAATTTTAATAAAAAAGTTAATGGTATTAAGGTTGCTGAAACAATCAGTAAATCCTTGTCTAAACAAGCCTTATTAATGAGTATAGATGGTAAGTTAAAAGATCTTTCTGATGATATAGAAAAAGATTCTGAAGTAAAAATTTTTACCTCAAAAGATAGTGAAGGTATTGAAACAATTAGACATGATACGGCTCATATTCTTGCAATGGCGGTACAAGAAATATTTCCTGGAACTCAAGTTACTATTGGTCCAGTAATTGAAAATGGTTTTTATTATGATTTTGCTAGAAAAGAACCTTTTACTGAGGATGATTTAAAAAAAATCGAAAAAAGAATGAAAGAAATTGTTGATAGAGACGTTATAACAAAAAAAGAAATATGGAAAAGAAACGAAGCAATATCTCACTTTAAAAAAATTGGAGAAAAGTATAAAGCTGAAATAATAGAAAGCATTCCTGATGATCAAGATATTTTAATTTATTACCACGGAAATTGGCATGATTTATGTCGTGGTCCACATTTGCCATCAACTGGAAAAATTGGAAAATTTTTTAAATTAACTAAAGTTTCAGGAGCTTATTGGAGAGGAGATTCTAATAATGAAATGTTGCAACGAATTTATGGGACAAGTTGGTCAAATCAGAAAGATTTGGATGAGTATTTAAAAAAAATA
>TARA_B110000438_G_scaffold46258_1_pt1 | contig 19663 bp, 13 predicted proteins | sample TARA_B110000438 | Tara Oceans TARA_B110000438 (sample SAMEA4398413) | marine metagenome | biome: Polar Biome; feature: [MES] marine water layer (ENVO:01000295) within the mesopelagic zone...; material: water (ENVO:00002006), including particulate matter (ENVO:01000060) such as...... | reverse complement strand
GTAGACTTTATTAAGGATCATGTCTCTTTAATTTAATGGAGTTCGTTGGCTACAAACTCTGCCTCTTGTAATGGTTTGTATGCAATTATATTCGTTGGGAGGGGCTTGATATTTGTTATAAGACTGTACGAGATTGAACGGGATAGATCCGTTGCTCGATATGCTGGTAATCATTCTTAGGGTCTGACTGTTAGAGGCAACACTGAAGCGATGAATAATATAGAGTCCGTCAGGGAGCGCTACTTCAAAGACTAGCTGTTGGCGATCCCAGCCACAGATTTCTGCACCGTGTTGATTTGAAAATGTTTGAGTCGGGCCAGTATCCATCCCACAGATTAGCGGCGCTTCTCCTCGACGCTCGATTCTTACTCGTTCCCGATCCTGGAATATCTCCATGGTAGAGCTACGGTTGATGTATTCTGATAGGCGAGCCAGAACAAACAGGTTCGCTTCCCGCCGGCGCGGTGAATTGAGGTTAGTATTGCCCAAGGTGACGGACGGACCGCCCCCTAACCCAATCCCAGCCCGCTGAGCTGCCGCATTTTGTTGCCTCAGGTTCATGCGACGATTGAGTTCGTCTTCCCAATTATCGCTGCGGGCAAAATCTTTCTCCCAGTTTCCGGAGAAGTTCATGCGAATGGGAGTGTCCAAGTCTAGAACCGGCAAATCATCAGCAGGAGCTTGCATATTAAGTTGTTCTTCGACTTCAGCGCTAGCTTGCGGACTGATCTCGAAACTGGTTTCTTCATCGGTCAGTTCGCTGGGCTGGGCGTAGCTTGGAGAGTACAGTGAAAGCAACAGCAAACTGAGAAGAAGACGAACGTTTACGCCGATTTCCGAATTTTGAGTTTTTCGCTGAATATGTGTCATTGCCACAATACTCTCATTTTGGGCAGGTTATGTACTTTCTAATCATAGTAAGTCTGCAAAATAACCCTTAAATTAGAGTTCAAATGCTCCACCACACGCTCTACTTAGTCAATATAAGAAAGGCGATGAATTACTATTCTTCATGGACTTTCTCACGAGAGGCTCCTATGCTCCAAAAGTAGTGAAACTCACGCAGAAGGAGGTTCTAACAATGATCCATTCAATATATAGCCGATTTTCTCAGTCTTTCCAACTGCTCAAATGCACAGTAATTTTCCTTTCCAGTGGTATTTTCTTCTCCTCAAGCGCGCAGGCGCAGCAAGATTTCAGCGACGTTGAAATCGTGCCTCACCATGTTGCGGGCACTTTTTATTATTTGGAGGGGGCAGGCGGCAATATAGGACTGAGCATTGGCGACGACGGTGTGGTCATGATCGATGATCAATTTGCCCCCTTAACAGACAAGATCCTAGACGCTATTCGAGGGCTCAATGATGGTGAACTGCGTTTCGTTATTAATACCCATGTACATCCGGATCACACCGGTGGCAATGAAAATTTGGGCAAGATGGGAATAGTTATTCTGGCGCGAGATGAAGTGAGAGTTCGCCTTAGTGCTTCTTCGCCGAGAGATGCTTTACCAATATTGACCTACAGTGATTCGATAACCATACATCTTAATGAAGAAGAAGTTCATGCCTTTCCTGTGCCTCCAGCCCATACAGATGGGGACAGCTTTATCCATTTTCGAAATTCCGACGTTATTCACACAGGCGATGTCTTCAGAACGACTGCGTTTCCTGTTATTGACACCAACAACGGCGGAACTTTGCAAGGAACCTTGCAAGCTCTGGCAATCTTGGTTGGAACAGCAGGGCCAGATACGAAGATCGTGCCGGGTCATGGAGTAGTTTCTAATCGAATGGATGTCATGAGTTTTCGAGATATGGTTATCGAAGTTGCTGATGCAGTTGAAGCAATGCTTGCCAGAGGTATGACCTACGAACAGGTAGCGGCAGCTGCTCCTACTTCGGGTTATAACGATCGTTATGGAGATCCTGATCGGTTTCTAAGAGCAGTTTATACCGAGCTTGGTGGAGAGCTTTAGAAAACTTATTTATAGAACATGAAGACCAATTAGCAATGACCGATAAACCGGGCCCAATAAATAAAGCTCAGTGAATACAGAGAAAACCCGTGAATTTGCGATTAAGTAAACTAACACTCAATTTAACTATTGCCTTCAGTATTTCAATTTCAGGCAATTACTTGGCTGCGGCTGACAATACTGCCTTGGTAAACCAGTTTTGGTCTACCGCCGATAATGGGCAGAATGCTCAAATTCAATCGCAGCTAATTAGCTCTTCGTCTGATGTGTCGACGCTATATCAATTGCTAAAAACAGGACCGACTTACAGGTCTGACGTGCCAACAGGCCAACAAGAGAGTATTCGAATCGCTGCGGATGGGACTCGATTTCCCTTCATCTTTTTAGTGCCTGACAACTATGATCCGACACACCGATATCCGGTCGAGTTTATGCTCCACGGAGGGGTAAGTCGCCCTGAATGGGAGCCCGGCGGAGGATGGTGGCGCCGGGGATTTGATTCCTTGAAACAGCCAGACCGCATAGTTGTCGTTCCTGCCTCTTGGGTTGACGCATTCTGGTGGCACGAGAATCAAGCGGAGAATTTGCCAGCGATATTGAATACGCTTAAAGCAAGCTACAATATTGATGAAGATCGAGTGACATTGACTGGCGTTTCCGACGGAGGAACAGGCGCTTATTTTTTCGCCTTTAAACAGCCAACACCCTGGGCTGCTTTCCTTCCTTACATTGGCCACCCAGGCGTTTTAAGAAACCAACAAAGTGGGGGTGGTTATCGCCTATATTTTGAAAATCTGATGTCGAAGCCACTCTTTATAGTTAATGGCGAGAATGACCGACTCTATCCTGCTTCTTCTGTTGCACCTTTTATCGAAATTCTGGCAGAAGAAGGCGTTGACCACATTTGGAAAGTGATTCCCGAAGGGGGTCATAATACTAATTGGCTTCCAGATGAAGCCCCGATGATCGAACAATTCAAGCAAGATAATCCACGGAATGCCTTGCCAGAAAGAGTGCAGTGGGTTGCGGATAGAACTGATAAGTTCAATCGAAATCTTTGGATCCAAATTGATTCTATGTCTCAAACTCCGGGTTTATTAGAAGTAAATCGAAATGGCAACGAATTTCATGTTTTGGCGCGTGGGGTCTCCGAATTCACACTGCTTCTTAATCCTGAGGAAGTGAACTTCTCTCAAGCAATTCAGGTATATGTGAACAGTGGAAATATTTTTGACGAAATTGTCGCGCAAGATAAACAAACACTTTTACACTGGGCCAGTAAAGACTTAGATAGAAGCATGTTGTTTACGGCGGAGTTAAAGTTGAGGACTGGTGAATAGGCCTGCCTGCGTAAAGCGTTGCGCACTCTTCCTGCTTCTGGCTAAAATATTCTATGTAAGAATAAGTGACAAAAGCTAGCATCTGCAGCTATCGCTTAATAGCAATTTTTATGACCGATTGAAGGTTTGCTAGGCTATTTTTTGCAAGTAACGAGATACTAAATTTGATAAGAGCTTTAAAAACTAGGTGTGATTGCCAAAGATATAGGGGTAGAAGATACAAATTAATTTCAAGCAATCTTAGATAAAAAGCACAAATTAATAATTCGTCAATCAGAATTAGCTGGAGTGCAAGGCGACGTGGCAGTATCTATTAAGGATAATCGGTCAAAAGAAGACATTCAGGGAAGTGACGATGAAGAAAGCTAGAAAAATTAAGTCAGTCCTAGACCATTCTGAAGCCTGAAATTTCTAAGATTAAATATAACCTATTGTGGATAGTTGCAACTTTCCCAAACAATCAAGTAACGAGCGATGACAAATAAAACATTAATTGGAAAACTACAAGTAAGTACCCCCCTCGTACATTTTATTAATGATGAGCTACTCCCAAAGCTCGATATTAAATCTAATCTCTTCTGGTCTGGTTTCGAAACAATCATTAATGACTTTACTCCGCGCAATACTGCGCTTTTGATGGAACGCGATGTGCTTCAAGAAAAGATAGATGACTGGCACAGACAAAATCGGGGCCAGGGTCACGACGCAGACGCTTATAAGAAATTCTTATTCGAAATTGGATATTTGACTGACCAAAACACAGAGTTCGAAGTAAGCACTGCTAACGTCGACAGTGAAATTTGCTCCCAGGCAGGACCGCAGCTTGTCGTGCCAGTAAAAAATGCACGTTTTGCATTGAATGCAGCTAATGCGAGATGGGGGAGTCTTTACGATGCGCTCTATGGCACGGATGCGATCTCTGAAGAGGATGGCGCAGAACGTGCGGGAGGGTATAACCCGATCCGTGGCCAAAAAGTAATTAAGTTCTCTAAAAACTTTCTAGATTGCGTGTGCCCACTAAATAATGGATCTCATCAAGACGTCACTCTATATCAGATCGAGGATGGTGGATTACGTGCACAATTAAATGATGGGTCAGTTTTATCCTTGAAAAACCCAGATCAATTAAAAGGTTATCTAGGTGATGCCGCTGAACCAAGCAATGTGTTGATCATTAATAATGATTTACATATCGACATTCAGATCGACCGACATTCAGAAATTGGAGCGGGAGATGGCGCTGGGGTTAAAGATGTTGTGCTGGAAGCAGCAGTAACTACGATTCAAGATTGCGAAGATTCAGTGGCAGCCGTTGATGCAGAAGACAAAGTTGAAGTATATCGAAATTGGCTCGGCTTAATAAATGGAGATCTCACGGACACATTTATTAAAGGAGGGCAACAAACGACTCGAACACTGAATCCAGACCGAGAGTTTACTGGCACAAATGAGGAAACAATTAAGTTAGCTGGGCGCAGTCTCTTGTTAGTGCGGAATGTTGGGCACTTAATGCGTAATAATGCAATCGTTGATGGCAACGGCGAAGAAGTTTACGAAGGCATTATGGACGGCGTAGTTACTAGTGCTATCGCATCTCTAGACGTAGATAGGAAAAATCATTTAAGTAATTCTAGATCGGGCAGCGTCTACATTGTTAAACCGAAAATGCATGGCCCGGCTGAAGTAAAATTCACTTGTGACCTGTTTTCTGCGATTGAAAAGTTGATAGGAATTAATGCTAATGCGCTTAAAGTCGGCATCATGGATGAAGAACGAAGAACGACGCTTAATCTAAAGGAATGCATTGCAGCAGCTAAAGAAAGAGTTGTTTTTATTAACACAGGCTTTCTAGATCGAACCGGTGACGAGATACATACTAGTATGGAAGCCGGGCCGATGATCCCTAAGACAAAGATGAAAGGATCAACTTGGATCGCTTCCTACGAGAACAGTAATGTTGATGTGGGCCTTGCCTCTGGTTTACAGGGGAAAGCACAGATTGGCAAAGGTATGTGGGCCATGCCTGATTTGATGGCGGCGATGATGGAACAAAAAATTGGCCACCCGCGAGCCGGCGCAAATACTGCCTGGGTCCCTTCACCTACAGCTGCCGTTTTACACGCTATGCACTACCATCACGTGAATGTGATTGCTAAACAGAATGAATTGAAATCTCGCTCTGCAGCAAGCATGGATGACATATTAAAAATTCCATTGCTTGAAGATCCAACAAGTTTGAGTGCTGAAGAGATTCAGCATGAACTGGATAATAATGCCCAGGGTATTCTTGGTTATGTTGTCCGTTGGATTGATCAAGGTATAGGTTGCTCGAAGGTTCCTGATATTAGCAATGTTGGTTTGATGGAAGACAGAGCCACTTTAAGAATTTCTAGTCAGCATATGGCTAACTGGCTGCATCATGGACTGTGCAACAGAAAACAAGTTCAAGAGACTTTGGAACGGATGGCCGCCGTAGTGGATGATCAGAATAAAGAAGATCCTTTGTACGAACCTATGTCGGCGAACTTATCTGGTTCAATTGCCTTCAAAGCAGCATGTGATTTGGTTTTTGATGGCCTAAACCAACCCAACGGATATACCGAACCGATACTGCATGCTCGTAGGCTTGAGAAAAAACAAGCTTAGTTAAAATACAGAGCGTCCTAGGGTTCTATATCAGATACTCGTTTTTATTGGTTTGTATTGGAGGAATTTTATCGGCCGCTTTCCTCGGCTTCTTCTCGCTCCAATGCTCGTGCACCGGCTAGAATGCCTGTCATACCGTAGTTGCCCTCATGACAAGCATATTCATAAAGATTGCCATCAAGTCTGGATAAAGGGAACTCACCATAAAAATCTGAGGCAAAAATACTTGGATCGCTGACTCTAAACCCATAAATTAATTTATTGCCTGTTTCACGGCGAAAAGTTTCAGTAATGGTTAGGTTGTCTGTCGGCATGCCACGGAAAGAGTGCCAGTCATTAAAGTGTTTGGTTTCTACAACTAAAGTGTCTCCTTCCCAATGACCTATGGAATCTCCCATCCATTTTGCGTGCGGTTCACTAACAGGATTGCGCTGGTCAGTGATTTTAATAATACGGGCATCGTGTACCATTTCAGCAACAATCGTGACATAACCGGGAGACTGGACAAATTGTAGGTGACTATTGTAGATGACTGGCATCATGACTGGCCCAGCTGAAGGGCCAAATCCAACTAGGCAACGTTCAGGTAGGCCTCGACCCTCAGGGCCATCATTTCTGCCAGGGCGATCGACACGACCGGCACGCACTCTATCCATCACACCTGGCACTATTTCCGGCATGCGACCATTTGGAGGGTCGATAATCGCTGAAGTGCGCATCTCACCGTTTATTGTTGGTATAAACTGCGCATCGTCGCGCCAGAACAAATCATAGTTACCGATGGGAGGCAATGATGAAGCTACTTCAGGCGGAGGTCGATCTGGATCGAGGGGTTCGTTATCCTCATCGAAGCGTTGCTGTTCTGCTTGTTCGATAGCTAGGGCTTCTTCTTCTGTGTAGAAGCGTTTCTCTCCCAGGTCTCTTGGTCGCTCAAATGGGATGATAGAGCTGTGTTTCCACACTGCTTGAAAATCAGGTACTCCCCATTCGGTTCGAGGAATTTCGTAATCCTGCGCTAAAGCAGGTAATGCTATGACAGTTAATCCAAGGAAAAGAGCTGATTTCATTTTCATCTTAGTACTCGTTCGCTTTCTTAAATAGGGGTTTAGGGTTTTGCATTGGTTGACAGGGTAGGCTTAATGGAGATTTCATCCTGTCTTAGTACTTATTTCTTGTTTGATTGAGAGCTTATCATTCCAAGGGTTCAAGTCAATTGTCGGGAAGTCCCTATTTATGGGCTTTCTGCCGCATTTGCAACATTTAGTGATTTCATCGGAAATATTGAACCTAGTCGCGTTAGTTGTCATGATTAGCAGCCCAGATAGTCAAAAACAAAAGAGCCTCCGGGTTCTTCACTAAGAGGCTTGTTCCCCATGCGAAATTTCTCCAGGTTGGTCTTTATCGGACTTGCAGTACTACTTTCCGCCCATACCTATGCCCAAGGCAACGCTCGCGGGAACATTGGTGAAAGTCCTTACAATGTAATTCGCCATTGGGCTGATCCTTTCCAGGAATTTGGATTTGGTTTCGGCGGAAACTCCGGGGTTTGGGCAGAATCACCAGACAGAATCATTATCACGCAACGTGGTGAAACTGTATTGCCGTTCCCGATTCCAGATGATTTCCCTGGTTATGCCGGTGCGCTAGGCATCAATGTTCTAAGAGAAACAAATCGCAGAACTTGGCAAAACTGTCTTTATGTTGTGAATGGTGATGGTGAGCCTATCGAAATTTGGGATCACCTTGATTATCTCTGCGAAGGCTCAGATGGTCCTGGCCCTCACAGAATTCGCATCAGCCCATATGATCCAGAGAACCGTATCTGGTTAGTACATGAAACATTTCACCAGATCTATGTTATTTCCAACGATGGCTCAGAAGTACTCGCGACTTATGGGGAAAAATTGGTGCCAGGGGATGATGAGACCCATTTTGGTCGACCTCAAGACATTGCCTTTCTGCCAGACGGCCGAATCCTAATTGCCGATGGGTTAGATAACCATCGCGTAATGATCATGGACAGTGAAATGAATTACCTTGGTGAGTTCGGGGGATTCGGTGACGGGCCTGGTCAATTCAACACAATTCATGCAATTGGTATAGGTCCCGAAGGAAGAGTCGTTGTTCTTGACCGTTCGGGTGGACAGGTGAATCTTTTTCGTACTACCGACGACCCGGCGATTATTGAATTCGAACGCTCTATTGGTTCGCCTTTGACCTTGCCTCTAGATATCATTGTTAACGAAGATGATTTTTGGATTACTGATTTAGGACCATTGCGATTTCTTAACTTCGACTTTGAAGGAAATCTGAAATATACCTGGCTAGTACCATTAGATTTGCCAGATGGTTACATCGAAGTTCATACGTTTTCAGTAGATTCGGAAGGTAATCTTTTTGGTGGTGATAATCAGTACGGTCGTTCACAGAAATTTGTGCCTAAAGAAGGAGTAGGGTCTGAATTGCTAATAGAGCCACCATGGACCGCAAATTAATAAGGAAGGACTAATGGGAACAATAACAAAAAAAATATCCTTAGCATTTCTAGGAATTTTCGTCTTAAGCATCATGTCGAATGCTAGCGCGCAACGCCTAAATAAACTAATCGAAATGTTTGAGAATGATGAGCCAGCCTTTGGTGTATTGTCCTTCGATTATTCTTTGGAGAATGCGCGATCACTTGCTACTTCTGGCCTTGATTTCGTTTTTGTCGATATGGAACATGCACCTTTTGATGTTGAAAAGTTGCGACAGTTCTTATTGGGAATGACCAACAAGCGAGAGATCTTAGAAAAAGGAAACTTGCAGCCGAATGTTATTCCTTTAGTGCGAGTGCCCGCTGCTGGTGGAGCTGAGGAATTAATTGCTCAAGCGAAACAAGTTTTAGACGTTGGTGTTTTCGGTATTTTCTTTCCTGCAATTCATACACGGGAGCAAGCTGAGTTAGCTGTTAGAGCCACTCGTTATCCGCAATACAATGGTGCCCCAGATTATGAACCGGCTGGCTTGAGAGGAAGAAACCCTTCGAATGCAGTATGGTATTGGGGGGTCAGTGATTATCATGCCAAGGCTGACGTTTGGCCCCTAGATCCTCAAGGTGAATTACTTTCGATGATGTTTATTGAATCTGCTGAGGGAGTAGAAAACATTGAAGAAATTATTTCTGTTCCTGGACTAGGCGCTATTTTTATTGGGCCCTCGGACTTAAGTACTTCTATGGGCTACACCAGTCCAGCAGCACCAGCAGTAGAAGAAGCTATACAAACAGTTCTGCGAGCATGCCTGGACAATGATGTACCCTGCGCAATAACTACTGGGGCCGGCTCAGTGCAGGATCGAATTGAGCAAGGCTTTAGATTTGTAACAGTTGGAGCAGATGGTGGTTTGAACGCGGGCGCTTCGAACGCACTGCGCCTTGGCAGAGAAGCAGCAGGCCGACCCTAAATTTTTTACGAGAGGTTTTCCAGAGTTCGCTGAATTCTAGCGAAAGCCTCTTCTAAAATTTCTTTTTCTTGTCCAAAAGCAATACGCATATGGTGATCCATACCAAAGGATTCGCCTGAGCCAATAAACACACTTGCTTCATTAATTAGTTTCAACATTAAATCGTTAGAGTTAATGTCGAGATTGTACTTAATGAAACTCACAGCAGATGCTTGAGGTGGGGTGTAAGAAAACAAACCTTCCTGGGCATCCATCCATCTCTGTAAAATCGGAAAACCATTGCGAATATAATTGCGAGTACGCGCAATGAGTCGTGGTCGAATTTCTGGTGATAGTGCATGGGCAGCTAAGATATTACTTAACATGGACGCGGTTATGGTTGAGTATTCATGCCGCCGCCAGACCTTTTCGACAGTGTCAGGCGGGGCGACTATCCAGCCAATTCTCAATCCAGGAAGCCCGTAGGCTTTACTCATGCTTCCTACCGAGATCACTTTATCGTAAAGCCCAAAAAAAGATTCAGATTCTTCTTCTTGTTCACGCTCTGCTCCTCGATAAACTTCGTCAGCGAGAATCCAGGCTCCGACTCGTTCTGCCGCGGCGATAATATGCTGCATTTCAGTTTTAGTAAGAATATGACCGGTTGGGTTGTTGGGGTTTACGACAGCGACAATTTTTGTTTTTTCATTGACTGCTGCCGCCAGTTCGTCAATGTTTAGTGACCAGCTATCCCCGGAATTCAAAGAGAAAGTTTTAACTTTATACCCTTGATTCTCGGCAATTCCCCAAACTTGCTTATAGGTCGGAGTTATCGTCGCAAGTTCATCTCCGTCTTCCAGCAGGGTTTGCATAACTATCTGATTAGCTTCTGCCGCGCCCACAGTTACTAATACATTATTTATGGTAGCTTGATTGTACAAAGAAGCTATTGACTCTCTTAATTGAGGGCTGCCATTCACATGGGGGTAGTTGATCTCTGTACTCAATAATTTATTGAGTAGCGATTCATCGTTTCCAATTAGCTCCTGCAAGGTAATGGGGTGGACGCCGCTTTCAGTTAAATTGAAATCAACTTTCTGTTCCCAAACTGACTGGCTATATTCAAGGTCAAAAGGCGCGAACTTCATGCACATTCCAATAGTGACTGATTTTTTCGAGAGCCCATTTTGCCAGATTCACCTAAACTATGCCGCAATTGGAGCAAATATCATTCACTTGTTAGACTGCCTAGTAATGATCGAACTTAAAAATCTTCAGAAGACATTCGATAATGGCGCGACTTACGCTGTTGCTGATACCTCCTTTTCCGTGGAAAAGGGTGAATTACTCGGATTAATAGGAGAGTCTGGCAGTGGTAAGACCACAACATTAAAAATGATTAATCGGCTCGAAGAGCCGTCTTCTGGCGAAGTCTATGTTAATGGTCAGAATGTGTTAGCCATTAACCCAGAAGAATTGCGTCGTAATATCGGTTACGTTTTTCAGGGAATAGGCTTATTTCCACATTACACGGTTGCCGAGAATGTCGCTGCGGTGCCTCAGTTACTTGGCTGGGATGAAAATCGAGTTAAGTTGCGTTGCGAAGAAACATTGAAAATGGTTGGCCTTCCTGTCGAGGAATATGGAGCTCGCTATTCCTCGCAGCTCTCTGGGGGACAGCAACAACGGGTCGGTGTAGCCCGTGCTCTTGCCGCAGAGCCAGATGTCATCCTTATGGATGAACCCTTTGGAGCACTCGATCCAATTACGCGGGCCGAATTACAAGAAGAATTTAAACGCATTCAAAGTAACTTGAATTTGACTGTCATTATCGTAACCCACGATATGACCGAAGCCCTACTTATGGCGGACCGGATCGCCGTGATGAAAGACGGTGAAGTTCTGCAAATCGGAACGCCCCAAGATTTACTCAATGAGCCCGAACATGAATACGTAAAGAAAATGGTTGATATGCCCAAGCGTCGTGCAGATAGATTAGAGAGCTTGGTGAATTCATCATGAGTGATAATTTACGCGAACAATTAGTTCTTTTACCAGAATATTTCCAAGGACATTTATTATTGACTCTGATTTCCTTATCTTTGGGAATTATTATCAGTATTCCTTTAGGTGTGTGGGCAACGCAGTCCAAAATTGTTAAACGACCTCTGTTGATTATGGTTAGCATAATTCAAACTTTTCCCAGCGTTGCTATATTAGCCATGGTCGTTGCCCTTCTCGGAGGCCAAATTGGATTGGTCCCGGCGATTATTGCTCTTGTGTTGTATTCAATGTTGCCGATTGTGCGTAACACAGTTACTGGACTAGAAACCGTTGCTGATGAAGTGGTAGAGGCTGCTAGAGGTATCGGAATGAGCTCGAACCAAATACTAACTAAGGTGCGTTTACCCTTAGCCTTGCCAGTTATTATTGCGGGAATACGCACAGCCGCAGTGTGGACAGTCGGGGTCGCGACTCTTTCAACTTTGGTTGGAGCTACTAGTTTTGGCAACTACATTTTTACTGGTCTACAAACAAGTAACTTGGTGTCAGTAACTGTTGGCTCATTAGCAGCTGCGTTAATGGCGATCGTTCTTGATTCCATCATTGGCGGTATTCAATGGCTTACTGAACAACGCAATCAAAAGTCTTCCACTAGAAAATTTAAACAGGTTAAGTTCATAGTAATCACCGCGGCGTTACTTGGAGGAAGTTTTTCTGGCTACAGCTTACTGCCAAAACCTAAAGCAGATTTTGTAATAGGGGGTAAAGCCTACACTGAGCAGTATATTATCGCCGGCTTATTAGCCACTGAATTAGAAGCTGCTGGTTTTACAGTTGATCAAAGAATTGGGATGGGAACCGAAGTTCTTTACACAGCAACGGCTAATGGCACAGTGGATGTTTACTTGGAATACACCGGCACGGTTTGGGCGAATATTATGAATAATTCACACAACCCGGGGAGGAAGGTCGTGTTAGAAAGTGTGACAGACTTTGTAAAAGGAAAGGATGGCATGGTCAATGTTGGAACTTTGGGTTTTCAGAATCGTTATGCACTGGCAATGCGAAAAGATCGAGCGCAGGAATTAGGTATAGTATCTATTGAAGACTTGATCCCTTTGGCAGATGGATTGACTGCTGCAGGGGATTTAGAGTTTTTTGGTCGGTTAGAATGGATTACTTTACGCGATACTTACAATATCGATTTTGCTGAAAAACTGACCTTTGATTCAACATTGATGTATACCGCAGTAAATGAAGGACAGGTCGATTTGATCACTGCCTATACCAGTGATGGCCGTGTCGCAGCTTTTGATCTTCAGATTATTGAAGATCCGAGAAATAGTATGTTGCCCTATGATAGTTTTCTACTCGCTTCCTCAAGAGCTGCTGAGAATACTCGTTTTATTGAAATCATGCAGACTTTGGTTAATCAGATTTCTGACCACGAAATGCGGGAAGCAAATCGATTGGTGGATGTCGAAGGTCAGTCGGTGTCTGATGCGATAACCTACTTACGGTCGGTAATACACTATTAGTTCTGGGACCGAGAACGATATTCTGACTTCGCCTTCCAATCTTTAATTGTTGCTGGGAACACACAAAAGTTCCTGAGATAGATTTATGCACGAGTCCAATGAGGCACCTAACTCAATTTATCTATGAGTTCTTGTAATCTTTTTACATGAGAGATCTTGGGAACTCCTATTTCAATCAGGCATGCAATTAGCCTATTTAATTCCATATCATAAGAAGGGGGGAAAGAAGGCCAGCTCTAGTAACGCTGACCTTTTTATTAATTATCTTGTCTGCTATTTCGAGAGATATTACTGATAAATGGCAGAACGTGCAGCACCATGAACTTGGATAGAGTAAAGAACATCGCTGTTTTGAATCATGCCGATGAAGATTATGTTTTCAACTGGGTCGATCCAAAACCATGAGCCAGCGATACCCCACCACCAATGCGTGCCCTTGGGTGCGCCCTGAAATACATCCGGGTTTTCTACAATTGCAAAGTCGACACCAAAAACATTTCCAGGATACAACTGGCCAATTCCTGCGACACTTTCTGGCAGGTGATTGCTACGCATAATTTGCACAGCTTCTTCAGACAGAATGCGTTTGCCATTTAGTGTGCCTTTGTTCAAGTGCATCTGCGTGAATTTCATGTAGTCTGCCGCAGTAGATGTCAGTCCGCCACCACCAGAAAGAAATTTTGGTGGACTTAGAAATGCACCGGTATCAGTACGGATAAGTGATCCATCCTGGCCAGGAAAATACTGGCGGGCAAGCCGGTGGGCATTTTCTGACTTTACATAGAAACCAGTGTCTACCATGCCCAAGGGATTGAAAATTCTTTCTTGTAAAAATTCGTCAAAAGTCTGACCAGAAAGTTTTTCTACCAGGTAACCCTGTACATCCACAGAAATTGAATAAACCCATTGTGTTCCGGGCTGATAGCCTAAGGGAATGTCTTCAAGCGCTGGTATAGATTCGGCTAAAGTGTAATTGGGTAGGTTCATAATTCCAGCGTTAGCATAGGCTTCAGCAATAGGACCTTGAGATAGCGGCGGGGTATAAAGCAGTCCGCCGGTGTGACTCATCAATTCGCGCACCGTCATTGGATGATCAGCAGGTTCCGTTTCCCAGCTACCGTCTTCATTTTGCGAGACGAATACGTCCACGTTGGCAAGTTCTGGCAAATATTCACCAACCGGATCATCAAGTTCAAATTTCCCTTCATCGAACAGAATCATCAGTGCGGTGCCGGTCACTGGTTTTGTCATAGAAAAAATACGGAAGATTGAATCAGTGCTCATCGCTACCTGGTCTTCTACATTTTGATAACCCAAGGCTTTATTCATTTGAATTTCGCCGTCTTGTGCAATCATAACAACGGCACCAGAAAGTTTGCCTTGGTCTATTCTGCCCTGTAAATCGGCTTCTACGGCATCTAGACGAGACTTATCGATATCTGCATTGGCTATTGCGCCGAAGGCTGACAGAAGCGTAATCAGTAAGCTTGAGACTAATCGCTGGCTTAGTTGGAAGTGTGACATTACTCGTTCCTCTAAAGAATGATATTGAGCATTGATTTTTACGATTCAGTATTAGAGCATCAAACATGACAAAAATAAAAGTCTGTAAGAAGGGCTTTACAGGCAGTGAGATTGGTTTAGTAGTTTATTGGGGGAGTGGAAAACGATCCAGAATTCTTCGTATCGCGTCTTCAGTTATAGCTGAACTCACAATATTCATACCACGATGAATTCCTGCAGCAATTTGCAGGGGATCATGGCCTATTTCGTTTTCTTGATTCCAAATTGAAATTTCTGCGCCTTGTTCACTTAAAAACGTAACCACAGCTGGTAAATGCTTGTAAGCGGCGCCATGCATTGCGGTGTTGCCCATGTTATCGACAGCATTAATGTCGCCGCCCAAACTTAAGACATATTGCACTGCCTCCAGGGCCTCCTCTTCCGTGCCAGGATCCTCACCAGGCGCTCCAGTACCGAGACCAGCAGCTACCATCAGAGGAGTACTATCGTCATCGTTAGGGATTGTTGGGTCTGCACCAAATTCAACCAGCAATTTCATTAAATCAGCATCGGCGGTTCGGGCTGCTAGAAGGAATGCTGTTGCTCCACGCATATTAAGATCGCTAACGCCTACGGGAGGGCGCCTAGTAACTTGTGCATTGATATCTGCACCGGTAGCAATTAGTTTACGGGTGAACTCCAATGAGCCGATAACACCTGAGCCTTGGGGTGCTGGATTGTTGCTGCCCGCCTGCCCGGCTTTACGGATCCAGCTAATTTGGTGGATGGGTGCCCAGCCGAGGGGTGCGGCGTTAGGATTAGCACCTCGATCTAGCAACAGAGCGGCAGTTTCAAAATGGGCACTGCCGATCGCAAGTAATAATGGTGTCATGCCAGTTTGAGCAGCACCTGACAGCCCGTTCTCAGTGACTACTGCTCGTCCTGCAGGCAGCGCTTCTTCGATATCTGCGCCCAGGTCGAGCAATGCTTCGACGGTCGCAGTTTTTCCCTCTCGGGCAGCAAAAAGCAGGGGAGTAAATCCGCGTTCGGAACGGGCTGTAATATCTGCATTATTGCTAACCAGCAATTCAACAACTTCAAGATTTCCTTCACCGGCCGCCCACATGAGCGCAGATTGCCCCCGCCAACTTTCTCGTTCGTTCACGTTTGCGCCTGCTTCAATTAATAGCGCAACTGATGCAACAACACCAGTTCGGGCCGCAGTCATGATTACTGTTTCATTTTCTGCCATCGCTGTGTTGGCCAGTCCGCCGGTGCTTAGCAACAGTTCAACTATTTCGGGGTTGCCATTATTGGCAGCTAATGAAAGAGGCGCAACACCGTAGCGGTTTTTACTGTTAACCTCAGCACCGGCCTTTAAGAGTAGCTGGGTAATAGCAGAATTATCACGATGCACTGACCAATGCAGCGCTCGTGATCCATCAGCCGCTTCGGCGTTAATGTCTATCCCAGAATCTAACAAAGCTCGCACAGCGGTATTATCTTGCTCTTGAACTGCTCGTATCAAACGTAAGTCATTCTGGGCTAGCGCCCAGATTGGTGTAAGGACTAAAAAAATTACTGCAATGTTTTTCTTCACGCTCTATCTGTTCCGTTAGGCTGAATGAAACAACTCATCAACGCGACCATTGTTATCAGCGAAACTATCCAGATGCACACCAACGCTATCTAGAAGCGTCAGGTGCAAGTTAGCCAACGGAGTTTGTTCATCTCCGTAGCGGATATGTCTGCCACCATGGATTCCACTGTTTTTGCCACTGGCTACAACAATGGGTAAATTTTTATGATCATGGACGTCAGGATTACCCATCCCGCTGCCTAATAGATAAGTTGAATTATCTAACAAAGTACCATTACCTTCGTTAATCGCCTCCATTTTATCCAACATATAAGCAAAGAGAGATACATGGTACTTATTAATTTTCGCCAACTTCTCCAGTTGGACAGGATCATTACCATGATGTGAGATTGGGTGATGAGGTTCGGCAACGCCAATCTGCGGATAGGTCCGCGTAGAAGCCTCACGGGCTAACTGAAAGCTAACAACTCGGGTTAGATCGGCTTGTAGTGCGAGGGTTTGTAGATCCATCATTAACTTCACATGATCTTCCCATTCTTCAGGTACTGAAGTAGGGCGCGTCAATTCAGGAAGCTGGACATTATCACTTTGTGCCTGTGACATCTGAATACGCCGTTCAACTTCGCGTACAGTATCCAAATACTCATCTACTTTCACTCGGTCGTTATTTCCAAGTTGTTTTTGATATTTAGACATATCTTCCATGACAGCATCTAATAGGCTGGCATTAGTAGCGAGTTGCGCCTGACGTTGTTCCGGAGTCCCGCCGTCGCCAAACAATCTTTCAAACAACACACGGGGATCAGATACAGTTGGCAATGGTGTAGTGGGCGATGACCAGGCCAAACTATTTTGATAAACACAAGCATAGCCGTTATCGCAATTGCCTACCTGACTAATAATATCTGTGCCTATTTCCAGCGAGGGAAACGGTGTCTTCGAGCCGATTACTTTGGCAGCGATTTGGTCAACTGTCGTACCCAGGTAATAGTCACTTCCTTCCGTACGCTTAGCTTTTACGCAGCTAAGAAATGCGCAATTAGACGAAGCATGATTCCCAGTTGTGTGTGCATCATTAATTTCTAAGTTTGATAGCACAGAAATTTTGTCTAGATGCGGATTAAGTGATGCCAATGACGCGCTAAGGCTGCTCAGTTTGCCTTCCGTCCGTGGGACCCAAGGATCTGGGCTCATGCCCATAGGAAGATAGAAATAACCAAGGCGACGAACGGGTTCGGAAGCACTGCCCGATTGGGCTAAAGCTGGAACCATGGCATCCAACATAGGCAGTGCAACTGCCGCGCCTAGTCCTCGCAGAACAGTCCTTCGAGGCAGCGTTTTTTTGGTAATTATCATAGAGTTCTCCTCATCTGAAAGGGAGTGCTATTAACGAGTGCAACAACTATTGAACTAAAACTGTAATCTTCTGCAGCAGCGTCTTCTATAATCGACCGAATGGTCGGTGCGTCATAGTATTCAAGGCCGCGGCCCAAAGCATAGGTGAGCAACTTTTCGCTCATGGTCCCAACAAAGGCGTCTGGGTTTTTGACCAGAGTATTACGTAATCCGATTACACCATCGAGGGGCTCACTTCCGGGTAAGTTGCCTCTGGTATCGATTTCTGGATGATCACTATTTACATTCCTTATACGACCAATGGCATCAAAATCTTCCATAACTAAGCCAATGGGGTCCATGACTTCATGACAGGCTGCACATACAGGATTAGCCCGATGCTGCGCCATGCGATCTCGCATGGTTTCTATTTTGACTTCAGACTCATTCTCCGCCAAAGCTGGCACATCGTCTGGCGGCGGAGGGGGAGGGATTCCGAGTACATTTTCTAATACCCACTTACCTCGTTGCACCGGTGAGGTTCGGGTAGCATAGGATGTCACCGTAAGTACACTGCCATGGCCTAATAACCCGATACGAGGACTATTTGGATCAAGATCTATTTTACGAAACTGATCGCCATAGACATTAGGAATATCATAATGTCGTGCCAGTCTTTCATTAAGAAATGTGTAATCTGCACTCAGCAATTCCATTACATTTCTATCTTCATCGATAATATGTCCAAACAACATTTCGGTTTCTTTGCGCATTGATTGCCGCAAGTTATCATCAAAATCTGGAAACAGTCGTAGGTTGGGATCAACTGCGTCAAGGTTTCTAAGGTAGAGCCATTGATCCGCAAAATTTGAAGCGAGTGATTCGGCGCGGGGATCTGCCAACATTCGTTTAACTTGCTGTTCTAAAACCCCAGCCCTGCTTAGTTCTTCTCGTGTCGCCAATTCCAATAACTCATCGTCAGGAATACTGCTCCATAAGAAGAATGAAAGTCTTGATGCTAACTCAACATCACTTAATGCGTAGACTTGGCCAGAGCCCAAGTCAGCAGGGTCTTGTTCTATGCGGAATAAAAATTCGGGGCTTACTAATAACGCCCGCAGAGCCATTTCGATGCCGGCCTCGAAGCCTTTCTCTCCATTTACCTGCTCAAAAAAAGACAGTGGAGTTTCTATGTCGTTCTCAGATACCGGTCGACGAAAAGCTTTCGTGGCCAAATTGCTAACGATTGTGCGAGCACATTCTCCTGCAGAAGTCTGCGCATCAGGCTGGCAGATAAAAATGCGATTACGTGGCGCTGTTTCTGAAACCCCTGCTGACTCATAAGGTCCAGCAACCGCCACAGAAAGTACAGCTGGTTGTTGTCGTGGATGACGGTCGCGATTGAAATGAGCTTCGTAGGGCTGGCGTGTGCTTTCTATCAAAGCTGAATTTTTTCGTATAAAAGTTACACCGACTTCATGGGCGCCTGCGGTTACAGTAGTGCTTGTTTGCAAGCCGGTGCCCGCTCCCTGGTCAGAATAATAAAAAGTGGCATAACGCTCAGAACGGTTTGGTTCTACTTCAAAGACATCAATACGCTGACCATCGATTGTTACTTCAACTTCATGGGTCTCTGTCAGGCCTTCAATATTTTCGTTACGATCCCGGGCGAGAGTCACGTCGATCACGTACTCGCCATCTCTCGGAAAATTGTAACTAAACAAAGTGCCACCCCGAGTTCCAAAGGGAAGTCCTTCCATGCGGTCTTCTTGAGTGCGATCGGCTGCAACCAATTCAACATGGCTTAGAGGGCTCGTTAGAGGAGCTCCAACAGCAAGGCGAGAAATTTTTTCTGCTGCCGCAAGATAACGTTCCATTAGTGTTGGCGAGAGATTTGTTAAATTGACGTTATCGAATCCATAACTCGCATCATCTTTTGGTAGCAGCTCTGATACATTGACACTAAGTTCTAAGATGTCACGTATAGCGTTCTGATATTGCAATCTGTTCAAACGGCTAAAGGTCGGTGTACGACCAGGGTTGGGATTTGTCAGTGCGAGAGTGTTTAACGTTGAGGCAACGTCTTCTTCGAATTTTGCAAAGCGTATTTCATCAGGTCGAGGCATGCCCGTTGGCGGCATGGCATTAGCGCGCAGTTTACGTAGCACTCTCTCCCAAATATCCGGATGAGCACCAATATCATTTACATCATAGACATCCAGCTCTAGCCCACCTGTTTTTAGTGTGGCGTTATGGCAGACCACACAATATTGATCAACCAGTGCAGCATTGCTCT
>TARA_B110000438_G_scaffold99372_1_pt1 | contig 19730 bp, 18 predicted proteins | sample TARA_B110000438 | Tara Oceans TARA_B110000438 (sample SAMEA4398413) | marine metagenome | biome: Polar Biome; feature: [MES] marine water layer (ENVO:01000295) within the mesopelagic zone...; material: water (ENVO:00002006), including particulate matter (ENVO:01000060) such as...... | reverse complement strand
TGATACACTTCTTGCTCCAGCTTTAGATTCAAATCCACAACCCCATGAAGGACGTGTTCTTGAAGTATCAACCGGAGGAATTGGCCAGTCTTGTGGCCATACATTTGAATGTACATCACAGTTCTTTAATACAGGAAGAAATTGCTCTCTTCTTTTCATTCTAGGTGAAATTACTCCACCGTAGTCTTCAACTAGTCCAGAAATTTCAATTCCTAGTCTAGCCCAGTCACTCATAACAGTGTCAGCTACTTCAAGTCCAACAGGACCTGCTTCAGCTGCATATGCTTGAAGAACTAAACCGTCAATGGCTCTGTTTCCATCAGCATCTGCTGGGTAACCAGCTTGGTCTAGTAGAGCTCCAGCAGCTTCGATGTCTCCATCAGGAAGCTTATATATTACTCCACCAGTTGCAGAAGTTTTGTCACCATAAGCGGTCCAAACTCCAGTATCTCTGTCTGGATCCCAACCAGGGTATTCAGGTCCCATGTACTCAGAGTAAATAGGAGTTCCGATTCCATTTAATAATGAATCGTTAATACCGTTTCTGTCAAGAGCTGTAGAAAGAGCTAATCTTACTAGTCTAGCTTGTTCCATATCAGTCATACCTGCAGGGTTGTCAGTATCTGTATATCTAACAACTGAAGAGTCTGTTGGCCCTTCGTGGTATGCATCTTCTTGCCATGGGTCACCTACCCATGCAACGTCAGTATCGTAAGCAGGAGAATCCCAAGGATTCAAAGCTTCACCTGTTCTAGCATGAGATTCTTCCCAAAGGTTTCCTGGGAATATGATTGATTGTCCAACATATCCACCTGGCATAGTCTCTAAGAATCTTAAATCTGAAGAACCAGATACAACATCAGCAAGTAGTTTATAGTCAACTACAGCCATGTCTACTTCTCCACTATTTAACATAGCAACCTGAGTTTGTGATTCAGGAACTTGAATTATTTCAATTTCTGCTACATCACCAGTTATTCTCCAGTGATCTTCAACAGCAAATACTGAACATCTATCTCCAGCAGTACATGTACCGTGAACATAAGGTCCTGTCATTACAGCATTTTTACTTGCCCAGTCAGCACCCATAAGGTCCACGTGGTGAACAGCACCTTGTACAGGAGCAGCTCCTAAACAACCGAATTCAGATAGTGGTAAACAGAAAAATACTGGACTTACCAATCCAACTTCGAATGTTAAATCATCAACAACACTAGCTTTAGTAAAGATAGCTCCAATATCCCCAGAATCTGGGTATGAACTATCAGGGTTAACTGTACCGTTAACTGTGTTGAACCATCTTACTCTGTCCTCTGCGGTAACAAACCCAAAGTCAGTATCTTCGTATCCTTTAGGAGAGTTCCATTTCATTCCAGCATTAAGCTCGATTGTAACTTTAGTTCCTGCAGGGTCGATTGACCATGATTTTGCCATTTCAGGGGTCATAGCATTACCTTTTTCAAATCTGAAAAGGTGTTCTCCAATACCAATCAAGTCGGCAGCAGACCATTTATAAGGACCAGACCATGGAGTTCCAAATACAGGATTTACTTCATGATGTGCTCTTATAAGTTTTCCACTAGGACCACTTGGGGCTGATGTTGAAGATGAAGATGCACTAGCAGCTTTTGTAGCTTTACTTTTAGCAGCAGGTGCAGCAGCAGCAGCTTTAGCAGCAGGCTTAGGTGCAGCAGGTGCAGCAGCTTTAGCAGCAGGTGCAGCAGCAGGTGCAGCAGCAGCAGGTGCAGCAGCTTTAGGAGCAGCAGGTGCAGCAGCAGGAGCAGATGAAGCAGCAGTTGTGCTGGTATCATCGCCTCCACAGGCAACTACTAGAACCATAAGCATTGATACAACAAGCAAACCAGCTAGCATACCGGATTTACGTAGTATATTTATACTCATAAAAATTTCCTCCAAACATTTATCCACTAGAAATCTAGTGAATTTGTTAATTAAAATGTAAATAATCAATCGTCTCTTGTTTTACTAATATATATCTACTATTAGGTTAGAGCTAAACAATAATACTTAGTACTAACATATGATAAACAAACATTAATAAACAAATGACCATAGATAAATCTACAGGTTCATCGTAGGGTATATATAATATTTATGTATGTCAAGCAAATGTAACTTAAAATTTACATTTAAAAATATATGATTTTGAACTCAAAAAGGGATTATTTATGTACAAAATTACAAGTTTAGAATTTAGAAGGTTTTCAGCCAATCATCATAATGCATCAAGGACTTGGTTAGTACCTATTATAAGAACTGATGATCCTAATGTTTTTGGGATAGGTGACTCAAGTTCTCTAGGAGATGATCAAAGAATCATTGACGAAACAAAATATTTATTTGACCAATATTTAATTGGGAAAAATCCCATTGATACTGAAGCTTTATGGCTATTAATGTATAACAACTCTATGGAAAGGGGTGGAAGGGTATCTACAACTGCAATTTCAGGAATAGATATTGCCTTGTGGGATATTAAAGGGAAGATTTTATCTCAACCAGTTTATAGTTTATTAGGGGGTTCTTTAAGAGATCATATAATGGTTTATGCAAACGGCTGGTACACTAATCCTGGGACACCTGAAGAAAATTCTAAAGAGGCAAGTCAGGTAATAGAAATGGGCTATAAAGCTTTAAAGTTTGATCCATTTGGGCAGAAAAATTTTTATCGGCTATCTAAAGAAGAGTTTTCATTAAGTGAAAAGAGAATTTCAGCTGTAAGAGAATCAGTAGGAGAAAATATTGAAATATTAATTGAAGGTCATGCTAAATTCAATGTTATGAATGCAATTAAAATTTCAGACATGATAAAAAAATACAATCCTTTATTTTTTGAAGAACCTGTTTCAGAAGAAAGAGTTGAAGAATTAATCCAACTAAAAAAACACACGAATGTCTCTATAGCTACAGGAGAAAGGCTTTATTCCAAATTTCCATTCGCTGAAATTGTAGAAAAAAATGCAGCAGATATTTTACAACCTGATATTGCAAATGCAGGAGGTATAACAGAATTAAAAAAAATTGCTATTATTGCAGAGTCTAAGCATATAACAATAGCTCCTCATAATACCTGTTCTCCCGTAGGTGCAATTGCTGAAATGCATTTAAGCAAATCAATTCCTAATTTTGAGATTATGGAATATCATGCTGAATTTTACTCAAAACAATACTTTACTGTTTTTAGTGGCTTTCCAAGACAAAAGAATGGCTTTGTTACAATTACAGATAAACCTGGTTTAGGTTTAGAATTAAATGAAAAAGAAATAAAAAAATATCCCCCAAATAATAATACTGATGCAAAAGGCGGGACTCTTAAAACGATATAAAAATATAAAGGAAAGAAAACAATGATAGAAAATACAATATTTAAAAAAAATAAAGAAGGCAAAAAGGCAAATGTTTTTGATTTAACGTTTCCTTCTTTACAATTAGTTGAACTAGCATCTCATGCGGGTTTTGATGCTATAAATTGTGATGGAGAACATGGAAATTTCTCTCCAGAATCTATAGATGATATTTGCAGAGTAGCTAACGGATACGGGATGTCAGTAATAGCAAGAGTTCCAGATAAAAGCCCTTATTGGATTAATTTATTTTTAGATAGAGGGATACAAGGAATTGTAGGTCCTCATGTAGAAACCCAAAAAGAAGCTCAAGATTTTGCAGATGCCTGCCTATTTCCTCCACATGGGAAACGATCTTGGGGGGGAGGTAGAGGAACTGAATTTAATGATGACGTCAAGATAAATGAATACGGTGGAAAATTAGAATTTGCTAAATGGACTAATAAAAATATGCTTGTCATTGCCCAAATAGAATCTGTCCCTGGATGGGATAATTTAAATGAAATTTTAGAAGTAGAAGGTCTATCTGGTATTACTGGAGGACCAAATGATCTTGCAGCTTCAATGGGGATTCCTGGAGAACCCAATAATCCTAAAAGGGAAAAATTGACAAATGAAATAGATAATACTGCAAGAGAAAAAAACAAAGTTGTACAAATAGATATTATGAGAAATTTAAGTATTCAGAGCTTAATGATTGATTATGGAAGAAAATTTATTAATGAGGATAATTAATGAAAGATAAATCTAATCTATATTTAGGCGATAAAAAAATATTACTACATGGAGATTACTTAAGGTATAAAAACAGTAATATTGAAAATATTGAAGTTTTAATTGAAAAAATCAATAGTGTAGGAATTAAAAAATTAGAAAATCAATATAGAAATATTTTATGGTCTATAGCAGGGTTTTCAGCATCATTAGTTTCTTGGTATTTTTTAGAAGAAAATTTCCTCAGTAATTTATTATCTATTTTATGCTTTTTGGGGGCTACATTTTTTTTAATAGCCTACTTTATATTTTCAAATTATTTTTTATTAGAAATTAAAAGCTATAGAAATACAATAAAAATTGAATTTCCAGTTACTAAAATTAATTTAGTAGAAAAATTTAAAAAAAGCTTACTTGAAAGAATTTATAAATACTAATACTCACAAAAAATTTAATTGAGGCATTATATTTATGCTCTTAGGATCGTCAGTAAAATTATCACGCAAATAATCTACCAAACCTCTACAAGCTATCATTAAGCCATTATCTGTACAATGTTTTCTTTCTGGAAATATTACGTTTACATCTCTATTATTTTCAAAGTTTCTTCTTAAAAATCCATTTGCCGCTACACCACCTGAAACAAGGATTGTTTTACAATTATAATCTTTAGCAACCGCTAAAGATTTAGTCATAAGTACATCTAAAACTGATTGCTGAAAAGCATTAGAAATATTAGCAATTTCAGATGCAGTTTCTTTTTCATTTATTTTATTTTTGTATATTTTTTCATGTGCTAAATTTTTTGTAGCTGTTTTTAATCCACTAAAACTAAACTCTCTATTATCAGTCAACCAAGCTCTAGGTAATTTATAATCATTTCTATCAGACTTTTCTGCCCATTTTTCTATAATTGGACCTCCAGGATAACCTAATCCTAATATTCTTGATACTTTGTCAAAAGCCTCACCCACTGCATCATCTCTTGTTTGTCCAATCATACTAAAAGAATCATAATCATTCATTAAAACTAATTCAGTATGGCCTCCTGAAATTATTAAAGATACACATGGAAAAATATTATTATTTTTAAAATTAAATTTTTCTTCTTCAATAAAACACGCTGAAATATGCCCTTCTAAATGATTTACTCCTATTAAAGGAATATCTAGGGATAAGGAAAAAGCTTTAGCAAAATTTAATCCCACTAATAAAGACCCAGCAAGGCCTGGTCCATTAGTTACAGAAATTGCTTTAATATCTTGTAAATTAATCTTAGCTTCTTTAATTGCTTCTTTTACAACTTTGTGTATATTAATTAAATGCGCTCGTGATGCAAGCTCTGGGATTATTCCTCCATATGGAGCATGAGTTTCAATTTGTGATGCAATTATATTACTTAAAATATTGCCTTCTGAATCAACAATTCCGCAAGCAGTCTCATCACAAGATGTTTCTATTCCAATTATGGGCATTTTAATCCTTCTATTTTTTTTAAGGGACTTTAAATATATATTAATTTAGATTAATATAGTCTAATTAATATATGAAGATAAAAAAAACTGCTAATAAGAAATTTTTTTTACTTTTTGCCTTACTAGGTTGTTTCTTTGCTTTTTTTCAACCAACTTGTGGCGCATTTACTAGAGTAAGCGGTTCAGGAGATGGTTGCCCAGATTGGCCTACCTGTTTTGGTTCATGGATACCTCCATTTAATGATATCCACGCTGTTATAGAGTGGAGTCATAGAACTTCAGGAACACTTTTTGGGTTAATATCAATAATATTGCTGATTACTTCATTTCTAATATATAAAAGATTTAATCCTACAGTAAAAATTTATTCAATTGCTTTAATTCTTATTATTATTGTTGGTGCCATAGGTGGAATAGTTGTTTTATCGGATTTAAACCCTGCTATAAGAACTGTTCATTTAGCTGGAGCCCAAGCTGTTGCAGCATTAATGGTAGCGGCTTTTGTTATAGAAACAATTGAACCTCAAAAAAAAGTTCCTAGTAATATTAAAATCATGGTATATATTACTGCCCTGTTGGCTATATCATCTCTTCTTTCAGGCGCTTATGCTGTTTGGCAAGGAGCTGGTGCAGTTTGCTATAAATGGCCATTATGCAGTGAATATATAGTTCCAAAATATACTAACCAATGGATACACATGGTACATAGACTTATTTCATTAGGTTTATTGTTGTATATATTTAGATTATCTATATCTTTGATAAAGTTTAATTTTTCTCCAATTTTAGGAAAAATTGGAATTATATTATTAATAAGCGGAATTTTACAAACGATTGTAGGAGCATCAATACCTTTATCAGATTTTACAGTTTGGTCTAGATCTCTTCATTTAGGATTAGCTACAATAGTTTGGATGGTATCTTTTTCAATTATAATTGTTATAAGAAATCAAGAAAGACTTAAAAATTAATTCAAAATTATCATTAATTAATCAATATTTTTTACTAACGAAACCAAGGGTTTTATCATTACTTATATTTACTAGTATAAGTGGAGCATTTCTTGCTAAACAAGGTATACCAGGTGTAATGGAATCTATAGGTTTACTTATTGGAGGATACTGTTCTGCTGGTTCAGCAGCAACTTTAAATATGTATTTTGAAAAAGAAGTAGATCAAAAAATGGGGAGAACAAAACATAGACCTATTGCTGAAGGTATTATTTCTTCTAAAAATGCCCTAATATTTGCAATAATTCTAGCTATAATATCGTTTATAAGCCTATTGTTTATAAATAATCTACTATCTGCACTTTTAGCATTAGGAGGAGGTTTCTTTTATGTTGCTATTTACACTTTATATCTAAAAAAACGAACTATTCAAAATATTGTAGTTGGAGGTTCAGCAGGAGCCTTTCCTCCCCTTGTTGGTTATGCAGCAATAAGTAATACCCTAACGTTAGAGGCACTGTATTTATTTGTTATTATTTTCTTTTGGACACCACCTCATTTTTGGGCACTTGCAATAATGATTAAAGATGATTATGCAAAAGCTAAAATCCCCATGCTTCCTGTAGTTAAGGGAATAGAAAATGCTGCACTGCAAATATTTCTTTATAGTATTCTTTTAATTCTTATAACAACTTTGACTATTCTTGTATCACCTTCATTAGGGAGTATTTACTTGATTAGTTCATTAATTCTTGGAATTCTGCTTATTTATAAATCATTTAAGTTATATAAGTCATTAGAAAGGGCACAAGCAGTTTCTACTTACAAATATTCTTTATTGTATTTATTCTTACTTATGAGTGTAATTATGATAGATAGTTCAGTAAATTTTCTTGAGTTCTAAATTTATTTTTTCACTTGTTCAACAAGTGAAGTAAATCCTTCAGGTTCCCTAATAGCTAATTCAGCTAAAGATTTTCTATCTATAATAATATTTTTCTGAGTTAGTAAATTTATAAATTTAGAGTAAGATAATCCATGCAATCTAGTTGCAGCATTAATTCTAGTTATCGATAAACTTCTCATAGTCCTCTTTTTTAGGTGTCTATGCTTAGTTGAATAATTCAATGCATGAGTTAAAGATTCTTTAGCAGCTCTCACTCTTGTACGAGCTGCACCTCTATGACCTTTAACTTGGCTTAGAATAGCTTTATGTTTTCTTCTAGTGGTAACACCACCTTTTACTCTAGACATATTTCTCCTAGTTAAATCTTAATCTAAATGAGTTTTTTAATTTTATCCGAAATTCTTGAAGAATCCAGTGCAACTTTACCGCCTAACAATCTTTTCACTCTCTTAGATTTTTTTCTTCTAAGATGACTTTTAGGACCTTTTGTTCTCACTAGTTTCCCAGTTCCTGTAACATGAAATCTTTTTTTAGCAGCTTTATTTGTTTTAATTTTAGGCATAATAATTCTCTGTATTATCTATTATATAACTTATTCTTTTTCTTTACTCTTCATTGTACCTTGAGGTAATGCAGGTGAAACTACTAAGCTCAAAGTTCTTCCTTCATTTGAAGGTCTTTTATCTAATTTAGCCATATCTTTCACTCCTTCTGCAACGGATCTTAAAACTTTCATTGCAAAATCAGGGTGAGCCTGCTCTCTACCTCTTAAAACTACTGCTACTCTGACTTTAGATCCATCATCAAGTAATGATCTAACTTTTTTTATCTTAAGTTCAACATCATGCTTTGAAGTTCCGGGTCTTAGTCTAACTTCTCTTTGAGTTTGTGTAGTTTTAGCTTTATTCTTTTTATCTCTTTTGGAGATATTATATTTAAATTTTCCATAATCCAATAATCTACAAACTGGAGGGTCTTGATTAGGGGATACTTCAACTAGATCTAATCCATTATCTACAGCCATTTGTAAAGCTTCGCTTGTCTTCAAAATTTTAGAGTTTGCTTGGTCTTCACCAGAAATCAGACGCACTGAGTTGGTTTTGATTCTATGATTTACTCTGTATTCTTTGGCTATTTTTTTCTCCAGTATAAAGACTATTTAAATAAAAATTTACTTGTCTATAGTATCATAACTCTTTATTTCTTAAGTTATAAAAATTATTAAAAAATAAAAAATAAAAAATAATAATCCTTTGAAAATAAACAATAAAAAAAAATTAATGATATTTATATTGCTCAATTATAAAAATAATAAAAAAATCATTAGCTTTATGATAAGATTTTAGTATAAATTACTATAAATATGATAGGATTTCAGTATAAAACTAATTTAATTTAGTAGAAAAAATTATATGAATAAAAAACTCTTTAATAACAGTATCACTTATATTATCGCAGGTATTTTCTTAGTCGTCGCTTTCTATTTTTTCTTGGGTAATTCATTTGAAGATTCAGAAGAAAAAGACTTAGGGCACTTAGTTAGAATTTCAAAAAGTGCTGAAGGTACTGCTTATCCAGTAAATATAAAAGTGAATGGAGATAAATTAACATATTCAAAAAATGGAGATGTTTTTAAAGCAACTAAAGAGCCAGGGACAAGTGTATATGAAATCATGTCCGCTTCTGGAATTGATGCATCAGCTTATTCTGTTGAAGTTAAAAATGGAGGTGGAATAGGCACAGCATTCTCTATTTTATTAGGTTTATTACCATTTATTTTAATGTTTGGCTTTTTATTTTTTATAATGAAACAAGCACAAGGTGGTGGTAGTGGTGCCATGAATTTTGGAAAAAGTAAAGCAAAAATGTTCGTAGGAACTAAGGCTAACGTAACTTTTTTTGACGTAGCAGGATTACCTGAAGCTAAAGAAGAATTAGAGGAAGTTGTAGAATTTCTAAAATTTCCTGATAGATTTACTTCAATTGGAGCAAAAATACCTTCTGGAGTTCTTCTTGTTGGCCCTCCAGGGACAGGCAAGACACTTCTTGCAAGAGCAGTAGCTGGTGAAGCAGGTGTTCCTTTTTTCTCAATATCAGGTTCTGAATTTGTGGAAATGTTTGTTGGAGTAGGGGCTTCAAGAGTTAGAGATTTATTTACCCAAGCAAAAAGACATTCTCCATGTATAATTTTTGTTGATGAAATTGATGCAGTAGGAAGACACAGAGGATCAGGTTTAGGAGGAGGGCATGATGAAAGAGAGCAAACTTTGAATCAAATCTTAGTTGAGATGGATGGTTTTGAAGTAACTAATAATGTAATTGTAATTGCTGCTACAAATAGAGCTGATATATTAGATCCTGCACTTTTAAGACCTGGTAGATTTGATAGAAGAGTCACCATAGATAATCCTGATGTTGCTGGCAGAACAGAAATATTAGATGTGCATTCTAAAGGAAAACCAATTGATAAAAAAGTAGATATGGGAACTATAGCAAAACAAACACCTGGGTTTTCAGGTGCAGATTTAGCTAACCTGATAAATGAATCTGCTCTACTAGCCGCTAGAAAACGAGCAAAAATTATTCATCTAGCTGATTTGACTGAAGCAATTGATAGAGTCTCAATGGGGCCTGCAAGAAAATCTAAGGTTATTAGTGAAAAAGAAAGAAAGCTAGTTGCATATCATGAAGCTGGGCATGCCGTTGTTTCTTATTTTATGCCTGAAGGAAAGAAAGTTGGAAAAATAACTATTGTTTCTAGAGGACATGCTGGAGGATTCACTAGATTTGAACAAGAAGATCAATCTTTGATGACAAAAATAGAGTTAGAAGCTATGATTGCATCTTTGATGGGTGGAAGAGAATCTGAATTTATTACTCATGATGGTGTTTTTACTACTGGAGCATCCAATGATTTTGAACAAGCAACTAAAATAGCAAAAGAAATGGTTATGACCTACGGTATGATTCCAGGATTACCTCAAAGAACTTATGGTAAAAAGCAACAGGCGATTATGTTTGGAAGACAGAATGATGAACAAGATTATTCTGAAGAAACAGCTGTAAAAATAGATAAAGAAATTTCTTTATTATTAACAGAAGGTAAGAATAATGCAAATAAAATTCTAAAAAAACAAAAAAAGGAATTAGATCTTTTAGCCGAAGCTTTATTACAATATGAAACTTTAGACGCTGACCAATTTAAAGATCTTATGGCAGGTAATGAAATTTCTATTAGTGATAAAGAAACGAAAGTTCCTCAAAAAGAAAATGACTCAGTGAAATATAAGCCTAAAAAAGGATTCCCTGAACCACAATCTTCATGATTATTTTTGAAAATAGATCTTTTAGAATAGAGTCTTTTATTTCAGGAATATTAAGAAATAACTCTTATTTATTAATATCAAAAAACACTCTTCACTCAATAATAATTGATATTCCAGATAACCCCAAAGAATTAATATCTGCTATTCCTAACAATAAATTAGATAAATCTGAAAATATCAATACAATTCAAGCTGTAATTACTCATGGACACTATGATCACTGTGAAGGAATTGATTTTGTAAAAAACAAATTAGGTGAAATAAATGTATCAATAGGTTTGGAAGATTCAAAATATCTAAGTTATTCAGGTAAAATTATAAAACTTAAAGAATCAACTAGAATCATCGATGAAGATCTAGAATTAGAAGTAATTTATACTCCTGGGCATACAGCAGGTTCTATATGTTTATATATAGAAATTGATGAAAAAAAATTTCTATTTACCGGAGACACAGTTTTTCCTGGAGGTCCAGGTAAAACTTTTGATTCTAAAAGTTTTAACAAAATATATAATTCAATAACTAAAAAAATTTATAGCCTAGCTGAAGAAACAATAATATTCCCAGGACATGGAAATTCTATTTCAATAAAACAATCTAAAAAAGAATTTAGTAATTTTAAGTTTAACAGTAATTTATTTGGTGATATTACTTGGAATCAGTAACTCAAAAAATAAAAAGTAATAATTATATTTTAGATTTATTTTTTTTTATTTTCTTACTTCTTTTTATAATTATATTAGATCAGTATCTTTCTAAATTATTAGACTTTATATTCATTTCGAAAAGTAGAAATATAATTACTTTTTTGTTTTTTTCAATAATTATAATTTTGTTTTATAAGTTTTCATTTTTCAGTGCTAATAAAATAAAAATTGAAACCTATTTAATATATATTTTAACTTCATTTGTTGTGTTTTTCTCAATAATAAAGTTTATTATCAACTCAAATACTACAAGTATTATTTTAGAAGTTTTATTAGTAGATATTGGAGCTATATACATAATCTTTCAAATAATTAAAAGATACGATTTAAATGTAAAAAAATGGTTAGGTCTAAAGTTATTTTCGCTAAGAAAAATAAAATTTTTGGGGTTTTACTTTCTAGCTTGGCCAATCATAATTTTATGGGCACAATTAGTTGAATATTTAAATTTAGAAATATTCAAAAGTAATAATTATTCTGAAGAAGTATTTAATTCACTAAATAATAATTATGTGTTAATATTTTTTATGGCATGTATTATTGCACCATTTTGTGAAGAAGTAATATTTAGAGGCTATTTATACAAAATTATTAGGGATAAATCAAATGTTTTATTTGCAATAGTTATTAATTCTTTATTTTTTGGAGCTATACACTTTGAACCTTCTGCAATTGTACCTGCTGCTATTCTTGGTGTAGCATTATCTATGGTTAGACTAAAAACAAATAGTTTATTACCATCAATAGCCATACATACTTTTCATAACCTTTTAGCACTCATAATTACAGCACAAACAATATAATATAAAAAAAAGGAGTTTTTTTGATTTTAGAAAAAATTAAAGCTGATAATAAAACTTCAATAATACCTTTTATAACGTGTGGTTACCCAAACTTAAAAGATTTTATTGAATTACTAATTGCTATTGAAAATTCTGGAGCAAGTATAATTGAAATTGGAATACCTAATAGCGACCCCCTTGCAGAGGGCTTAACTATTCAATATTCAAGCAAGGTAGCTATAAATAACGGAGTAAATACAAATAAGTGTATAGAAATAGTTAAAATGGCTAGATTAAAAGGATTAACAATTCCTGTAGTTCTAATGGGTTATTATAATAATATTTTGGCCTATGATATAAAAAAATTCTGTAAAGATTCAAGTGAAGCTGGTGTGAATGGACTTATTGTTGCAGATTTACCTATTTTTGAAGCTGATACTATAATAAAAGAAACAATAAGAAATAACATTTCTTATATTCCTTTATTATCTGTAAATTCTCCAAAACCAATGATAGAAAAAGCCTCTAAAATAGCTTCAGGGTTTATTTATTGTGTTTCTGTACTTGGAGTTACAGGAGAAAGGAAAATTACATTTGATAGAGTTAGAGCTTTAGTAAATTCTGTTAAAATTCACACAAATACGCCAGTTGCTGTTGGATTTGGCGTATCAAATAAATCAGATGTAAATAATATAGGTGAATTTGCAGATGCAGCTATAGTTGGATCTGCATTAATTAACCAATTAAAAAATAATAGAGATGGTAATATTATTAAAACAGCTAAAAGCTTTATTTCAAGTTTAATTGAATAGTAAATAAGTAGTAATAAAGAGGTAGCAATGCTTGTAAGAGGTGTTCGAGGGGCCACAACAGTCAAAGAAAATACTAAAGAAGAAATAATAAAAGAAACATCAAATCTTCTCAAAGAAATTTTATCTGTAAATGATATTAATTCAGAGGATATTGCATCTATAATATTCACAACTACAATTGATGTTAATTCTGAATTTCCAGCCGTTGCAGCTAGAGAAATTCTTTCTTTAAATACTGTTCCATTATTAAATATGCATGAAATAAATAATCCAAATGGATTGAAACTTTGTATTAGAATATTAATTCATTGGAATACAAATTCTAAGCAAAATAATATAAAACATGTGTATCTCAATAAAGCAACAAATTTAAGAACAGATCTTTAAATTAGGCAAATATAATAAAATTAAGTTAGACTTGTTACAAGGTAAAATTAAATGAACAATAAATATTACACATATTATTATTTTAGGCATCTAGAGTCTTTTTAGTGTGTGTGTGTTTTACCGAATTTATCTAAAGGCTCTCAAAAAGAGCCTTTTTTTTATTAAAATATAAAAAAATAGACATATAAAGGGAAAAAATGAAAAATATTCAAAACTTAAATATTAAAGAGATAGCTAATTTACCATCTCCAGATTCATATATTAATAATATTCCTGCAACAGATAGTCAAAGTTTATTAGTTGAGAATTCTAGAAATACAATTAAAGAAATCATAAATGGAAAAGATAAAAGATTGCTTTTATTAGTTGGCCCATGTTCAATTCACGATTCTAAAGCTGGAATTGAATATGCAAAAAAATTAAAGAAACTATCAGAAAAAGTAAAAGAAAATATCTACATTGTGATGAGAGTATATTTTGAAAAACCAAGAACTACTATAGGCTGGAAAGGTTTGATTAACGATCCAGACCTAAATGGTACTTTTAACATTCCAAAAGGTATAAAGCTTGGGAGACAAATTTTATCAGAAGTTACAAAAATAGGTTTACCAACAGCAACAGAATTTTTAGACCCTTTTACTCCTCAATACATAGGAGACTTTGTATCATGGGGAGCAATTGGAGCAAGAACTACGGAGAGTCAAACTCATAGACAGATGGCAAGTGGTTTATCAATGCCTATAGGCTTTAAAAATGGTACAGGAGGATCAGTTCAACTTGCAATAGATGCAATGATTGCTTGCGAAGGTGAACATGCATTTCTTGGTATTGACAATGAGGGTAAAACTTCAGTTGTTACAACAAAAGGGAATGATGCAAATCATGTTATTCTTAGAGGCGGAGCTACTGGAACAAATTATGATGAGGAATCTGTTAAGAGTGCTCAAAAATTATTAGAAAAAAGTGGCTTAGAACCTAATATAGTAGTAGATTGTTCCCATGGTAATTCAAATAAAGATCACAATAGACAGCCAATTGTATTTAATGATGTGATTAACCAAAAAGTTAATGGTAATAGTAAAATTATTGGTATTATGCTAGAAAGCAACATTAATCCAGGTGGACAAGCTTTAGAAGATGATTTGTCAAAACTTCAATATGGAGTATCCATAACTGATAAATGTGTTGGATGGGAAAAAACTGAAGAAATCATACTAGAGGCTAATGAAACTTTAGGGAAATAAATCTAGACAATTTTATAAAAAGATAAATGAACAACAATTTTGAGCAACAATTAATTGAACTTTCAAAAATAGTTGGTAAAAATAAAACAGCTTTTTGTATAGGTACCTTTGATGGAGTACATAAAGGGCATATATCTCTTTTCAAGAATTTAATATCTATATCTAAAGAAAGGAAATTAAAATCATTATCTTTAGTTTTTAATAAAAGACCTAGAGAAGTGATAAATAAAAATTATTTTAGGCCATACTTATCTACTTTATCTCATAGAATAAATAAAATTAAAAATATTGGTTTAGATTTTGTAGTTTCTCTAGAGTTTAATCAAGAATTAAAAAAACTATCAGGTAGAGAATTTTTAGAAAAATTACTAAAATTTGGGAATATTAGGACAATGGTTGTAAGTATTGATACAAAAATAGGTTGTGATCAAATTTCTGGGCATAAATTAGAGCTACTGTGCGCAAGTTTAGGCATAGAAGTTAATTTTATAGATATGGAAAACATTAAAGAAAAAATCATTTCATCGTCTAAAATTTCTAATTTACTTCAAAAAGGAAAGATAATAAATGCTAATAATTATCTTGGAGAAAATTATATCTTATCTGGCAAAGTTGAAAAAGGAGATCAAATTGGTAGGACTATAGGATTTCCAACTGCAAATATTAAATTAGACGAAAAAATTCAACTTCCATCAAATGGTATATATGCTTGCTATGTGATATTAAGGAATAGAAAATTAAGAGGAGCCTTATCATTAGGTAATAGACCTACTATAAAAAATGATTCTTCGTATAAAATTGAAGTTTTTATAATTAATTTTAAAGAAAACATATATGAAGAGATAATTGATATATTAATTGTAGATAAGATACGAGACCAAGTTGATTTTGATTCTTTAAGTGAGCTTAAAAATCAAATGAAAAAAGATATCATAAAAATAAATAAAATTTTAAATAAAAAAAATGAATCGTAAATTCAATAATATTATAGAAGAATTTAAATGGAGAGAGTACTTAAAAGATTTTACCCCCAATGCAGATTCTTTACTAATAAAAGAAAAAATCACATGCTATAACGGTTTTGATCCCACTGCTAAAAGTCTTCACATTGGTAATTTAATACCTATTTTAGGGTTGCAAAGACTGCAAAATTATGGGCATACGCCTATTGTAATTATTGGTGGAGGAACAGGAATGATAGGTGATCCTTCAGGCAGAGCTGATGAGAGAAAACTACTCACAAATGATCAAATCAAAGATAATATTATTGGAATAAAATCTCAACTAGAAAATTTTTTAGATTTTGAAAATAAAAAAAATCCAGCAAAAATAATAAATAATTCTGATTGGTTATCTAAAATTAATCTTATCGAATTCCTTAGAGATACAGGAAAGTTTTTCAACTTAAATAATATGATGAATAAAGATTCAGTAAAAAATAGAATTTCCAGAGATGAAGGTATTTCTTTTACAGAATTTAGTTATCAATTATTACAAGCGTATGATTTCTTGTATCTTTTTGAAAATTATAATTGTACCTTTCAAATGGGAGGATCTGACCAATGGGGAAACATAGTAGCAGGTGTAGATTTAATTAGAAAAAAAAATTCTAATAATAAAAATAAGGCTCATGGAATTACTTATCCTTTATTAACAACTGCTAATGGTGAAAAATTTGGGAAAAGTGTGACTGGAGCTATCACTCTTGACCCTGAAGTAACAATCCCATATAAAATCTTTCAATATTTTTATAATTCAAGTGATGAAGAAGTTTTAAAATATATAAAATTATTTACTGATATATCAATTGATGATTACGAAGAGTTAGAAAAATCAACTATAGAATCACCATTTAAGCGAGAAGCTCAATACTTTTTAGGCAAAGAAATAACCAGAATAATTCATGGAGACAAAGGAATGAATAATGCATTAAGACAAACAGAAGGTCTGAATAAGGGTAATTGGAAAGTTTTAATTGAAGAAGATTATAAAGATTTATACAAAGGCTCAGAAGAAAACAGTCAATTATCCAGAAAAGAATTAATAAAAGGAATTAGCTTACAACAAATATCAGTAAATTATGGTCTTTGTAATTCTTTAGCAGAATCAAAAAGATTAATTTCTCAAGGCGGAATTTCATTAAATGGAGAAAAGATAACTGAAATAGAAAAAAATATTTCAGTTACAGACTTAAAGGCTAATCAGATCATAATTATCTCTAAAGGGAAAAAAAATCATAAAATTATTAAAGTTGATTGAGACTAAAATAAAAATAACTATTAGTATCATTTAGATGGTAACAAAAAAAGATAAGCTATTAATAGTCGATGGACACGCAATGGTTTTCAGAGCCTGGTTCTCCATACCAGAAAGACTGAATACAAAAAAAGTGGACACACGTGGAGCCTATGGATTTATAAATACTTTAATAAAATCTATTAGAGAGAATGCCATAACTCATGTTGTTGTTTGCTTTGATACAAAAGCTGCAACTTTTAGAGATGAAATATTCCCAGAATATAAAGCTCAAAGACCCCCTGTAGATCCAAATCTGCATAAACAAATACCCATAGCCAAAGACTTATTATCATCTTTGCAAATACCAGTTTTTGAAAAAGATGGTTTTGAAGCTGATGACTTAGTGGGAACTATAAGTTCAATTGCAAATTCTAAGGAATTTGATTGCTTAATACTGACTGGAGATGCTGATCAATTACAACTTGTAAATGAACAGACAAAAGTATTAATGTATTCAGGTTTTGGAGATATAAGAATTTATGATAGAGAAAAAGTTAAAGAAAGATATGATGGCTTAGGACCAGAATTTGTAGCTGAGATAAAAGCTTTAGAGGGAGATCCGTCAGATAATATTCCTGGAGTTCCAGGAATTGGGAAAAAAGCAGCGAGAACTCTTTTATTAGAATATGGGCATTTTGAAAATCTATTTAAAAATATTGTCAATATAGAAAATATTAAATTAAGAGGTGCAAAAAGAATCCAAAATATTATGTCAGAAAATACTGAATTGGCCATAAATGGTTTAAAGCTTACAGAAATAGTAAGAAACGTAGAAATTGATTTTGCAATAGAAGAATGTGAATTTACAAACCATAATTCTGAAAAAATAAAATCTACATTCGAACATTACGAACTCAGAAATAGCTTTAACAACTTGAAAAGTATTATTAATCTATCTGAAGAAATACCAGAAAAAATAATATCTATATCTACAAATAAAATCCCAGAAGATTCGCTTATGTTAGTTAATAGTTCTGAAGAATTTGAGAGTATGTTACAAGAACTACAATCATCCGATCATTTTTCTTTTGACACGGAAACAACGGGTTTAAACACATTAGAAGATGAAATTATAGGTATTTCATTTAGTAATTCTGAAAAAAAAGCTTGGTACTTAGTAATAAAACATGATGAGATAAATGTAAATTTCAATAAAGATAATTTTGAAAAAATAAAAAATCTTTTTGAAGATTCTAAAATTTCTAAATCTGCTCACAATGCAAACTTTGACATGATGGTATTGAAAAATTTCGGTATAGAAGTTGAAAACCTTAATTTTGATACAGTAATAGCTGCTGGTTTATGTGGACGAAAAAGCTTAGGGCTTAAAAATTTATCATCTGAAATTTTAAATATTTCAATGACAAAGATACAAGACTTAATTGGAACTGGAAAAACCCAAAAAACGCTAAACCAAATCAATATAAATGAGGTGTATAAATATGCAGCTTCTGATTCATTAATTACTTTTAAACTTAGAAATTTTTTTATTGAGGAATTGAAGAAATTTAATCAAGAAGATCTTTTTTATAATGTAGAAATACCTTTAATTAAAGAAATTATTACAATGCAATATAATGGTTTCTTACTTGATATTGATAAGTTAAATAATATGTCTAAAGAATTAGAAATCGAGTTAGAAGAACTAAACCAAACTATTCATAATTTATATCCTGAAAAAGAATTTAACCTAAACTCTGGTAAGCAAGTGGCAGAAATTTTAGTAGATTACTTAAAAGCTCCTATTATAAAGAAAACAAAAACTGGAGTTTCAGTAGATGCAGAAGTTTTAGAAAATTATTCAAAAAATAAAAATCTTGATGAAAGAGTAACTCAAATTGCATCCGGAATTCTTAGATATAGAGAGTTGTCTAAAATAAAGTCTACATATGTTGATTCTCTCCCAAATTTAATAAATAAAAAAACCCACAGAATTCATACTACGTTTAACCAATTAGGCACTTCTACTGGTAGATTATCAAGTCAAAATCCTAATGTACAAAATATTCCTGTAAGATCTGATATTGGAAGACAGGTTAGATCGGCTTTTATAGTTGATCTAAAGAAAAAATTTCAGATGCTATCTGTTGATTATTCTCAAATAGAACTAAGAGTTCTAGCACATTTATCAAAAGAAAAAAACTTAGTAAAAGCATTTATAAATGGTGAGGATATACATAATTCAACTGCAAAATTAATGTATGATACAAATGAAGTTTCTCAACAACAAAGAAGAATTGCTAAAATATTAAACTTCGGAGTTTTATACGGGCTCGGCCCTCACGGAGTTTCTCAACAAACAGATCTTTCAAGACAACAAGGCAAGGAATTTATTGATCTTTATTTTGGAAAATATCCTGGTATAAAAGATTTTCAAAAAAAACTAATTGAATATTCAAGATCTTCTGGATATTCAGAAACTTTGTTAGGTCGTAGAAGGTATATTGAAGATATAAATTCTTCAAATGGAAGATTCAGAGGATTTGCTGAAAGAATAGCTATAAATATGCCTATACAAGGAACTGCTGCAGAAATAATAAAGGTTGCTATGATAAATTTAGGCAAAGAAATAATGAAAAATTCTTTACGTTCTAAAATGTTAATTCAAGTGCATGATGAATTGATATTTGAAGTAGCTCCAGGGGAGCTTATGGAGTTGAGCATGATGATAAATGAAATCATGCCAAATGCAATTAAATTAGACGTACCTGTATTAGTAGATATAAAAACTGGTGACAGTTGGGGTAAATTAGAATAAATTTC
>TARA_B110000438_G_scaffold9637_1_pt1 | contig 19757 bp, 18 predicted proteins | sample TARA_B110000438 | Tara Oceans TARA_B110000438 (sample SAMEA4398413) | marine metagenome | biome: Polar Biome; feature: [MES] marine water layer (ENVO:01000295) within the mesopelagic zone...; material: water (ENVO:00002006), including particulate matter (ENVO:01000060) such as...... | reverse complement strand
TCGGCTGGGTCGTAAAAATCACCGGCTTCAATTAGTGCAACTTTAAGGCCTGCATTGGCAAGTTGGTGGGTAGCCATGCCACCACCGGCGCCAGAGCCAACTATAATAACATCGTAAATTTGCTCAGCCATGATGATCTGGTTTCTTAGAAACGAATGCTGTTTACAGCGTTAAAACTGTAAGCAACGGAACTAATACCATCATCAGGCGCGTCATGCTCAATGAAATAATGTTCGATGCCAGCAGTATCAGAATGGGTAAAAATTTCAGCGAAGTCGATTATGCCACGGCCAACATCCACCATCTGACCTGCTGCGTTTTGATCTTTGACATGAACCATCGGAAAGCGACCTGGATTTTCATTAAAGATGACAATGGGATCTGCTCCAGCATTGACCGCCCAATAAAGATCTAATTCAAAAACTACAAGATCGGGGTCGGTCAAAGTCAATAAATAGTCGTAGCCAGTTTTATTACCTTGTGTTTCAAACTCAAAACTATGATTGTGATAACCAATAGTTATTCCGGCGCCTTTACAGCGTTGTCCGTAGTCGTTTAGCGCTTCGGCATGTCTTTCATAATGAGCAAGTGTCCGCTCGTCTCCGGGCAAAGAGGGGACCACCATATATTTCTGGCCAAGTTCACCAGCAATATCAATTTGTCTGTCTACGTCTTCTCTGAACAAGTTGAGACCGACGTGGGCAGCGGGGGATGATAAACCTAGGCGATCTAATACCCGACGGACTTCTGCGGTGGGTCTCCCGTGATAGCCAGCAAACTGCATTTCTTTAAAACCAAGCTCGGCGAGCTTCTCTAAAGTACCTTCAAAATCCTGGGCCATTTCAGCGCGCAATGTGTAAAGCTGTAAACCTATCCTGTCTACTCGGCGACTCTGAGCTAGAGCAACTGAGAATGGAGTCGCAGCCATTGCGCTGGTAATAGCTGCCTGTTGTAAAAATTGACGACGGGATTGGACTTGATCATTCATTATTCTTCTCCTGATGCAGAAAAACAGTGTAGCTGAACACTTTGATTGGTAACAGTCCCGGTATATGGGGGTTAGTGGTCCAAGCTTTGCCAGATTGAGCCGGCTTGATTCGAAGCGACTGCTTTATCGATAAAACGCATGCCCCGTAATCCATCATCAACTGTTGGAACAAGGTTAGTAAATTCTGTTTTGTTGTTATGAGCCAGTATCAAATCTGCCGCTTCCCGATAGATGTTGGCGAAACCTTCAATAAATCCTTCTGGGTGGCCACTCGGGATGCGGGAGGCCGCATTCGCGAGTTCTCCAGAAGTTGAACCAGCACGCGTGAGTATTTGTTTCGGCTTACCTAGGGTAGTGTGCTGAAGGTAATTAGGATCTTCTTGCGACCATTCGAGCCCACCCTTATCACCAAAAATGCGGATATTTAGGCCGTTCTCTTTGCCACTGGCGATTTGGCTCACCCAGAGCATGCCCTTGGCGCCATTTTTGTAATGCAGAAGTATATTGGCATTATCATCGAGCGACCTGCCGGACACGAATGAGTCCAAATCTGCCAGTAAAGAGCTAGCCTCCAAGCCTGTAATAAACTCAGCGAGGTGATATGCATGAGTGCCGATATCGCCAATTGCACCACCTGCTCCGGCTTGATTTGGATCTGTTCGCCAAGAAGCCTGCTTTTGGCCATTTTGTTCAATATTTGTTGCTAACCAATCTTGTGCGTATTCCGACTGCACCAAGCGTACAGTGCCAATTTCGCCTTTTGCTATCATCTCTTTAGCTTGTCGGACCATTGGGTAGCCACTGTAGTTGTAAGTTATCGCGAAAACTAACCCCGACTCCTTCACCAAAGTAGCGAGTTCTTCAGCATCACTTAATTTTGCTGTTAAGGGTTTGTCGCAAATAACATGAATGCCGGCCTCAAGGAACACTTTAGCAACATCTGCATGCAAATGATTCGGAGTTACGATAGCAACAGCGTCTATCCCATCTACTAGCTTTCCTTCTTTTTTTGCCATCTCTTGGAAGGAGGTGTAACTACGTTTTTTATCTATGCCGATCTCGGCAGCTGATTCGCTAGCTTTGATTGGACTGCTACTTAACGCACCGGCGACGAGATCATATCGGTCATCTAGTCTAGCGGCCATCCTATGGACGCTTCCAATAAAGGCATCTTTACCTCCGCCCACCATGCCTAGTTTGATCTTTCGCATGCTTAGTCTTGTTCCTTAGATTAGCCGTATTATTTCTTTAAGAATTTCTCGATACAGTATAACTAACTCAGTCCTAAAATTTTTCTATTGATTTCTTCGTTTACACCGGAACCAGCAAAGTCATCAAAGGCTTTGTCCGTGACACGTATAATGTGATCGCGTATAAATTCTGCGCCTTCACGCGCACCATCTTCCTGGTGTTTTAGACAGCACTCCCACTCAAGCACTGCCCAGCCTTCAAAATCATTGGCGCCGAGTTTAGAAAAGATTCCCCTGAAATCTACTTGCCCGTCACCCAAAGATCTAAAGCGGCCAGCTCGGTCAATCCAGGATTGATAGCCACCGTAAGCGCCTTGTTTGGCAGTAGGATTAAACTCTGCATCTTTTATGTGAACGAGTCTTATGCGTTCTTTATATTCATCCATAAAAGCAAGGTAGTCTAATTGCTGCAGGATAAGATGACTCGGATCGAAAAGAATATTACAGCGAGGGTGATTGTTAACGCGCTCCAAAAACATTTCGAAAGTAATGCCGTCGTGCAGATCCTCGCCAGGATGAATCTCAAAACCAATGTCTACTCCAGATTCATCGAAGGCGTCTAAGATCGGATGCCAGCGCTTAGCGAGTTCATCGAAAGCCGCTTCCACAAGGCCTGCCGGACGCTGCGGCCAGGGATAAAAGTAGGGCCATGCCAGGGCACCCGAAAAGCTAGCATGTGCAGTAAGGCCAAGGTTGTGAGAGGCCTTAGCAGCTAATAACATTTGTTCGACTGCCCAGGCCTGCCGCGCAGTAGGATTGCCTTGAACTTCTGGTGCGGCGAAGCCATCAAACATTTCATTGTAGGCAGGATGCACAGCGACTAGCTGGCCCTGCAAATGTGTGGATAGCTCGGTAATTTCAATGCCGTGTTCAGCCAGAGTGCCCTTCACTTCATCGCAATAACCTTGGCTCTCCGCCGCTTGTTTTAAGTCAAATAATCGCGCATCCCAGCTTGGAATCTGGACGCCTTTGAACCCGAGTTTGGCAGCCCAGTGTCCAATATCATTTAAAGAATCAAATGGTGATTCATTTGCTGCAAATTGCGCTAAGAATATTGCAGGTCCTTTTATAGTCTTCATTCGGGATTCTCATTGTTGAGTTAGAGTCGGTTCCACATGTCAGGGAGAACAAAAGATTCCAATTCTTTTTGTCCTTGAATTAAATAGTTTCGCAATTTCTCAACCACGTCAGGATTTTCGCGAGTATAGCTGTATGTTTCACCAGGATCTTTTTCTAGATCGAAAAGAAGACCTTTGGGACCATAGTAGGAATTAGGATTGTCAAAACTTGGTAGTGCCCCGCGATACCAACTTTCAAGAACGAGTTTCCAATTACCACTGCGGACTCCCGCAATTCGATCGTTGTTAAAAAGGTAGAGCTTTTCGTGAGGTGTTTTCTCATTCTTGCTTAAGATTCCTCGGATACTCGCTCCATCTATTGTTCGATCATCCGGCAGTGGAATGTTGGCAAAATCGAGCAACGTTGGAAGAATATCAATATTCATTGCTGCTTCGCTGGAATGGCTACCTGTAGGAATCACGCCCGGCCACCTTGCGATAAAAGGTACTCGCAGACCACCTTCCCAAGAACTGCCTTTGCGATTACGGAATTGACCGGAGCTACCTTCAAACCAAGGACCATTGTCAGAAGTGAATATCACCATCGTGTGCTCATCGATTTCTAATTCTTTTAGTTTGTCTAAAATCTCTCCCATACTCCAGTCGATAGTTTCAACAACATCACCGTATAGACCTGCATCGGACTGGTTTTCAAACTCGCTGGAGACAAATAGAGGTACATGGGGAAAACTGTGGGGTAGATAGAGGAAGAAAGGTTGGTCCCGGTTTTCTTCAATAAAGCGCAGTGATTCAGCGGTATATCTTTGCGTCAGTGTTGTTTGATTGACAGGATTCTCGATGACTTGAGCATCCTGGTACAACACAAAATCAGGCATATCGTTGCTGTGAAGAACGCCATAAAATTCATCGAATCCATGGTTCAATGGGTACCATTCCAGGCGAGAACCCAAATGCCATTTTCCAAACAGTGCTGTTTTATAGCCTTCTTCTCTTAGCGCTTCAGCAATGGTGATTTCAGATTCTGCTAAGTGGATTTCATTCGTTGGGCGAGCGACATCAGTGACTAAATCCAACCGCACTGGATAGCGACCAGTAAGCAGGCCTCCTCGAGAGGCAGTGCAGACATTAGCGCTGGCATAAAAAGAATCGAAATAAATTCCTTCCGCTGCCATACGATCCAGATTTGGAGTCTGGATTAATGTGGAACCGTATACCCCAAGATCGCCAAATCCAAGATCATCTGCCATGATCACGATAAAATTGGGCCTCTGCAGTTGAGCAAAGGCACCTGTAGATAGACAGAAACCTACAAAAATTGACACGATTCTCGCTTTAAACATGCTTCATCCCTAATATTCTTCTCAGTGTCGCAAAGTTATTACAAAAGCCATCAGATTTTAATAAAAGAATTAAACAGCAACAAATAGCTTTTAACGGCTTGCGAGATTGCAGAATTTTAGTCTTAGTTAGGGAAAGTCGAAAAGATTTTTTTTCATATAAAAACCATAAGCAAGAAATGCGAAGATTGCAGCCACAACAATACCACTCCAGAGTGCTGATCCATCAGTTACCATAAAATTCCAAACCAACATGCTATATGCAACTTGAAGTATGTAAAGCTCTATCCAAGGATGCAGCCAAGACTTCATTTTCCATAATCCTAAAAATCCGGCGCCGTAAACAAACCAGTGCAGGAGAGCTCCCAGTTTTGCTAACCAACCGTAAAATAAGACCCCAAACCAAACTTCCTGATCTTCAGCGAGTGGTTTTATAAAAATATCCCATGGTAGATAGATGAAAGTCATGAAGAAACAAAAGCCCATAACGGCATTCATCCAAATTGGGCGTAACGCGAAATTTTGTTTTAGTTGTTTGAACATAAAAACACCTAGTCTAGGTTAATATTATCGCCAGGGTTTAACTCGCGGCCCTCTAGTATAGTTGTCCGTAAGCCAGCGCAATAATTCCTAAGCCTATTCATTCTCTATTAATGTCATAGTGGCGCCATCGATCATGAGAACATCGCCGATCTTGGACAGTTCTATGCCATCAATACATGCCACATTAAAACCATACTCATCAGGTGCAGCGCGCCGCTGGTGATGAGTATAGATTCCACAATGAGAACAAAAATAGTGTTTAGCAATTTTTGTATTCCACTGATAAAGGCTCAGCTTTTCCTCACCTTCGATAATGCTTAGCTCAGTTAGTTTGGCAGTGGCCATTACCACGCCTTTGCGTTTACAAAGCGAGCAATTACAGCGGCGCAGTCCTTGGACACCATCCGGTGCTCGCAATATAAACTTCACGGACCCACAATGACACCGACCATTTAGTATGCTCAAAGTTAGCCCTCGGAGAGTAGCGCTAAAACTGCTCCAGCAGGATCTTGAATCACGCAAAATTGCTTACTCCCCATACGACGGGGACCTTCTAACACTTTGCCCCCTGATTTTTCGCATTTTTCAGCGCTTTCCGCGACACTAGCGACCCGAACATACGCCAACCATTGCGCTGGCAAATTAGCGCTTGAGCCTTTGGCATGACATATTCCTGCGATGGTATTGACCGTGCCTGGTAGATTGATGTTGTAATCGCTATAAGTGCCCATGTCCTGTTCTGTGCTAGTCCAGCCTACTACTGAACAATAGAAATCTTTAACTCTCGAGGCATCGGCGACGGTTAAATCCAGCCACTCGATTTTACCGACATTGTCTGGTTTTTCTTTCTGTTCTTCCGCTTGCGCTTGTTCATTGATCGATTCAGCCGGGTTTGATTCATCAGTCATACAAGTGCCTCTCAGTCTTCATCTTTCTCGTCGATGATATGCGTGGGTAGCCCATCTAAACTAACCTGGTTTTTTTCCTTCCAATAATCTTCGATGTTGTCTCTGCCTTTAACCTCCAACCATTTGTCCATGTTGTCACGTTCTTCCGTGAATTCATAAAAAGGAACGCCGAAACCACAGGATGTTTGTATTAGCTCGATGGAAAAGTCTACGTATTGTCTGGCACTAGGATGTGGATTGAACAATTTTCCTAGCTCAGTCCACCGATCATCTCGAGGATGTATAGCTTCTGCTTTCCCATAAAGCCGCAATATTTTTGGTGACCTATCGAAGGCGCAGAACATCATGGTCATGCGGTTATTCTGGGATAGATGGGCCGCAGTTTCATTGCCGCTGCCGGTGATATTCATCCACACAATATGATTAGGGCACAACACTCGCAAAGAATCGAAACCTTTGGGTGATACATTGATAGTGCCATCATTAGCGGCAGTCCCAACAAAGAAAATCTTCTGATGATTTATAAATTTAATATGGTCGTCAGACAATTCTTCATAGCGCTTAGCCATGAAACCTCCTATGTCTTAACTATAATAGCCCAAGCACACCGATGCGATCGATGAGCCTATACCCGGAGAGGCGCTTTTAGAAAACTAATCTTTTAAACTAAAAACGTAAAGCGCGTTTCCATTGCTTGGATGTCGAACATCAGGCGCAATTACTCTTGGTACTGTTCTGGGACTTACGCCTCGAGCACCCAAAGCAGAGGTTACCCCAATGTATTGTTTTCCATCGATAGCGAATGATACAGGATGGCCCTGAACTGAAGTTCCTAAACGCGTTTCCCAAAGAATTTCACCATTTGTGGCATCAAACGCGCGAAAGTTTCTATCCAGATCCCCAACAAATACAAGATTGCCTGCAGTAGACATAGTGCCAGTTAAGAATGCAGCTCTCTGTTGGTAGCTCCAGTTTTCTTCCAGTGTATCAACATTAAAGGAAGAGATTTTACCCATGTTGCCATCGGAACCGGGCATCTCAAACCACCTTCTGTTGGCCGCAGTGCCGCCAGCACCATGAACTAGTGGGACTTCTCGAGCTGCAATTTCTAGGCAAGATTGGCTCAGAGGAATAATTAGAGAGGCAGTCGGCTCATGGTACGTCATGGAGTGCCAGTCTTTACCACCGGCAGTAGAAGGGCAGACAGAAATCCATTGATCTATTTGCGCATTCTGAATGTCTTGACGATAAGTTACTTCACCCGTACTCGGATTAATATCAGTAAAGGCGTTTTGAAAAATAGTTTCTTTGTGAGCGATAAATTGACCACTGACACGATCATGTTTCCAAAGTATGCCATGCTTACCGATTGAGAAAACCAGTTTGTCGTCGCCTCTGTTGATGAGAACGCGTTCGAATACTTCGTCAAGATCTAGGGCCTCTGCTGGTACGTGTTGGAAGAACCAATCTAGCTCACCATTATCTACGTCAACTGCAACCGTTGAGTTGGTGAACAAACCGCTATCGTAAATGCTAAGACTTCGTGAGGCAGGCATCCAAGGTTTTTGTTGTGCTGTTCCCCAATAAGTCAGCTTTAATTCGGGATCATAGCTGCCAGTAATCCAAGTTTCTCCCCCAGCTCGGAATAGGTCATCAATATCACCCCAAGTATCGCCGCCTGGCTCGTTGGATTCTGCGACCGTGTTAAAACGCCACGCTAACTCTCCGGTATTGGCATCGTGCGCACTAATATAACAATCGTCTTCAATGTAGCGAGAACAGCCAGCCAATCCAAGAATCACTTTGCCGTCGGCTACTATTGGGCCGGAAGAGTTTTCAAACCCTCTACTATTATCAGCTACCACAGTTTCCCACACCCGTTCACCCGTTCGTGCGTCAAGGGCAAGCAATCGCGCATCAGTAGTGGCATGAATTATCTTGTCGTTATAGATAGCGATATTGCGCATGTCTTCGCTATCGAATGGGCCAGCATGATGTTCCCAAATCAACTCACCGGTTTTGCCATCCAGAGCTTGAATTATGTTGCTGGTATTAATGAGATAAATTATGCCATTGTAGACAAGAGGCGAAGGCTCGGAGTCGCCATCATGCATGCTCCATACCCATTCTAGTTGGAGATCATCTACGTTTGCAGAATTAATTTCATCCAGCGGGCTATAACTATTTGCATCATAGGTGCGGCGGATCATAGGCCAGTCATTAGGTGACGGATCTTCCAGCATCGCATTGGTGATTGGTATGTAGTTTTCTACGGTACCAGCTTGAATTACACCTAACGGACGCACTGGCTCCCTGGCTTGTTGCGCGATGGCCGCACCGATATCGGGAGCGTTGATAGCCATAGGGTATTCAGCATCAGCTACTATGACAGGGTTTGAATCTGGAACACCTATTCCTCGCATAATATGGGCGATGATATTGACGTAGTCTTCATCGACCATGTTCTGATTTTCGCCAGGAGGCATATTCGCTTTTAGATAGACGAAAAAGTTGCTGGCCGACTGTCGGCCCCAGCTATTAATAAATCCACCGCCACTTAGCATTGGGCCTAGAGCACTTCCTTGTCTTTCGGCGCCATGACAAGCAGCACAATTCGTGGCATAAGCTTGTGCGCCGATATCCGCTTGGCTAGAAAATGTGACACTTGGCCTTTCTTCAACCGCATCGACCATATCAGATTCTACCCCAGTGCCATCGTTTGTTTCGCCACTACACGCAGCTAATATTGAAAGTGTAGATATTCCTAAAACTGATTTCATTGCTTTCATAGTTTTAAACCTGATCAGGAAAGTTTAATTAGTAATTACTCTTCAGGTAAGGCGAACACATAGATAGCGTTGCCCCATCTTGGGTAAGTTATCTCGGTTGCGATAACACCAGGCACAGTACGGGGGCTAGTTCCACCGAGAGCGCTCGTTACGGCAATATATTGTTTGCCATCAATAGCGAAAGAGACCGGATGGCCTTGCACAGAAGTGCCTAGTCGAGTCTGCCATAGAATTTCACCAGTATTGACATCTAAGGCCTTGAAGCGGCGGTCAAGATCTCCGACGAACACTAAGTCTCCCGCCGTTGAAATTGTGCCAGTGTGGAGAGATGCTCGCTGTTGATGACTCCAAGCTTCTTTCATAGTGTCTACATTGTAAGCACCGACTTTACCCAGGTTGCCATCGGTGCCAGGCATTTCAAAAAACTTGCGGCTCGCTGCCAATCCGCCACCGCCTTGGACTAAGGCAACCTCTCTAGCGGCATTTTCTAAGCAGGTCTGACTTAATGGCGCAATCATCAATCCAGAAGGCGGATGATAGGTCATGGAGTGCCAATCTTTTCCGCCAGTGCTACTTGGGCAAGCTGAGGTCCATTCATTTAATTGTGCATTTTGAATATCTTCTCGATAGGTGACTTCGCCAGTTTCGGCGTTAATATCGGTGAAAGCATTTTGAAAGACTGTTTCCACATAGCCTTCGAATTCGCCAGTTACGCGATCATTTTTCCAAAGAATTCCGTATTTTCCGAGGGAGTAAACAAACTTGTTATCACCACGATTAACTAAGACCCGTTCAAACACTTCATCCAGATCAAGCGCCTCGGCTGGTACGTGTTGGAAAAACCAATCCAATTCACCGCTGTTTGTGTTTACAGCAATTGTAGAATTGGTGTACAAGCCCACATCGAAAATTGACATGTGTCTTGAGACTGGGACCCAGGGTTTCTGTTGTGCTGTTCCCCAGTAAGTTAAATTCAAGTCAGGGTCATAACTGCCTGTTATCCACGTTTCACCGCCGGCTCGGAATACATCATCAAGGCCGCCCCAGGTGTCACCACCTGGTTGGCCCATTTCCGCAATTGTTTCGAATTGCCAAAGTAATTCGCCATTGTCTGCATCATAGGCGCTTACATAACAATCTTCAGGAATGTATCGTGCACAACCCGCTAATCCCTGTATTACTTTGCCATCTGCAACGATCGGTCCAGAAGAGTTGGAAAATCCTTTGCTGTTGTCAGCAACTTGGGTTTCCCAAACCTGTTCGCCTGTGCGTGCATCAAGGGCAATTAGTCTGGCATCAGTGGTCGCCTGAATAATCTTGTCGTCATACATGGCAATGTTGCGCATGTCTTGACGATTCGCAGGCCCACTCCAATGTTCCCAGATTAATTCACCGGTTTTGCCATCAAGTGCCTGAATAACGTTTCCAGGGTTGATGAGATAGATGATCCCGTTATAAACCAAAGGCGCGGGTTCGGAATCACCTTCATGCATGTTCCAGACCCATTCCAACGATAGACTTTTTACGTTCTCAGTATTGATTTCATCCAGAGGGCTGTAACTATGGCCATAAAAATTTCGCCGGTGCATTGGCCAGTCAGCGGGATCCGGGTCTCGCAGCATCTCTTGAGTGAGAGGGACGAACTCAACAAAATCGTCAGTATTGCCAGCAACGGTTAAGCCTTGCGGCGCTGGCGGATCGGCTCTTTGCCGTTGTGCAACAATCTGGGAGATATTATCTGCAATAGTAAAATCTGTTTGGGCAGTAAGCGCATCACGGACTGAATCAACACCGTTGGCATCAAGAATATGAGACACGATACTCAAATAGTCAGCGTCACTGAGATTTTCATTACCGCCAGGCGGCATGTTTGATTGGATGTTTCCAAGCAGTAGCGCAGGAGTTTGAGTTCCCCAGCGCTGCACAAATGAGAAACCGGAAAGTAATGGTCCGAGAGTAGTGCCTTCCAAGTTAGCGCCATGGCAGGCTGCACAATTGGTGGCAAAAAGATCTGAACCCTCAGCAGCCTGTAGTTCAAAACTAAGTACAGTTTCTATTTCGGCAGGAACTAGGGCTACCTCCGGTGTGGTTGTTTCTCCGCCGCAAGCGCTGAGCGCTATTGTTGAGAAAATAGCAAGTGAACTAAAGCCCAGGTGTCTTTTTTTAACTTCAATATTGAATTGCATTCTATTTAACCCAGTAACTACTGATTATCGAATTGGCTACGTAGAAAAACCCAACCCCGTAATTCGCCCGGCGGGTTGCTCTCGCTATGAATTTGAATATAAAACTCGTTATTTCGCAGTGCTTCTACTTGTTCGTCAGAAAGACTTAACTCACCTCCAACATTTCCATTGGTCGCTTGAGAAACTTCGAGTGTATGAATCACAGGTCCAGGTTGTGCAGGTGGTCCATTGTGAATATGGGCGCCAGTGGCTACTGAGCTCATGCCAGTAAAATTGCCTTCAACACTGAGTGAATTTCCGCTAAGCGTTAAAATAACTTCGCCTTCACCGAGAATGGTAGTTACGGTCTGAGGAGTAGTCGGCATCGGTGAGAGTCGTGCTCGAAAAACTTCTTGTGCTTGAATGGCTGATGAGAAAAATAGGATGCCAGTAACTAAAATAAGTGGGATTTTAAGGCCGAGTTTCATAATTACCTCATGGCTTTAGTTATTTGAAAATTCTGTTGTGAAAGCTAACAGTAAACCGCGCGATATTGCAATCGCGCGGCTAAAACTTCGACTATATTCAGTCAGTTAGTGGAGGTGTGAACGATTAGTTAGCGACACTGAAAGTTTTCGACGAACCAATTGTCAGGATTGTTCGCACCATTTGCTGGACCAATGTAGTGTGCTCGCTGCGGATACGCGCACACAGGACGCTGATTATCCACTTTGCCATTAGTTCGGTGCTCGGCAGTGACATATTCTGGCGCCACACCATTTTCAACCCAGTTCACAAGTGGCGCGAGCTTGTCCCAATTATCCGGCCCCGGTCCTCCCCGACAATGACCCATTCCCGGCGCCATAAACAATCTGCTAGCCTCGCTGGCCTGAGTTAGATTGCCATCAAAAGTCGCGTTAACCATTTCATTGAAGTAGTCCAATGTATCTTCTGCCACGATTAACGTATCTACCCAGCCGTGATAAACAATTAGCTTGCCGCCACGATCTTTAAGGAACTGGCTCAGATCAGGATCAACAGCATCAGTAATCGACATCATTAAGTCACCTTTGCCAGAGTAAAAATCATTAATGTCGTAATCCTTCCAGTGAAATTCGGGGAAAACCCCATCGGTCTTTGCTTCATAGTCGTAGTCCCTTACATTGGGAATAGTTACCCCGGGATCATTTTCATAAAACAGATAGTTCATGTGATCGCCCGCGACACCAACTAATTTCGATGGCCCCATATTGTTGCCTTCGTGGGGAACATAGAAGCCCGTCCAGCGGGGTTCGGATCCGAACGCTTTCCCAGGGTATACCTGTCTCCCTGCATCATCCTGCGGACCGTTATAAAAATCGATGATGGTCTGGATTTGGGCGCTCGTAAAACATTGATCTGAATTGCTGCCTGATGGACACATGAGATCTGACAGATCCAGCGTTGGGTCGAAATTGCAATTCATGGGGTTATCGATTACGCCATCACTGATACCATCGACAGCATCGCATTTACCCAGCACTTGTTCGTGTAAAACATCGATTAAATTCAAGCTATCAAAGCTTCCGTTGCCATCGGTATCCACTGCTAGGTTCCCAGCAAGGTTGTTTCTATACATGCGTTGTAGATTCCAGACACCGGAGGCATTTAATGCCTGGTAGGCAAAGGCTGGAGCGCCAGCGACAATGCCGTCAAAGTCATTGGGATAGCGTTGTGCCTCCATGAGACCTTGGCGTCCTCCTTGAGAGCAGCCTTCAAAATAGGAAAACTCAGGACTGCGATCGTAATATTCATTGACCAATCGTTTGCCAGCCATCACGGTTAGGTGCACTGCACGATAGCCAAAATCAATCTCTGCCTGACGATTGTTGAATGCAAAAGAAGCACCAGGCTCAACACCATTGTCATGGCCTAAGTTGGAATTAGTTACCGCATAACCTTCGGCGACGCGATGATTGGCATAGTCTAAGTCGCCGTCTTTACCACCATCGCCCCATTGCAGAAACCTTCCATTCCAATTGCCGGGTAAAGGCAATTGCGCATGAAAATGGATAGCTGGAGAGATAATTCCTCGCACGTAGCAATAGTTATTTTCTGATTGGTCGTTGTCTCTTATCTGTGCCAAGGTAATGGTAAGATTGCGCAAAAATACCAAGTCTTCGCAGGCTTGAGCGTCAGAACTTGTTTGGTTTTGACCAAGGCTAAGGCTTGAAAATGACGATAAGAGCAGAAAGATTAATAAATTAGCAAAGCGAGACATGAAAGCACCTGCATTCTTTTTTTGTAAATTCAGCATTAAGTACTGAGACTACAGGCTGTGTGTGGACGATTCAATCTAATCAATAGCCCAGAGATCCAAAGCCTTTGTGAAACTCTTGGAATCAGCTTACAGGCTAGTCATGAAAGCCATGACATAGCTCCCGGGGACAAAATTTCGATTATTCACAACGAAGCAGGTGTGCGTAAAATATCAGAGGCGATTTGGTGGTTGTTTCTCGATAAGGAATCCCTCAAACCCAACTACAAGTACGCCAGCTTCAACTCGAGATCAGACAAATTATTTAGTAAACGTGCAGTTGCCTATAAACCATTTCGAGAGTCTCGCTGTCTTATTCCTGCTTCTGCATTTGTCGAAGGTTTGGGTGATAAAAAAACATATCACAAGATCGAATTAGAAGATTCAGCAATTGCCTTTGGTGGTTTATATAAAGAGCATTTGAATCGAGAAACTGGAGAAATAGTATATTCGGCGTCGATAATCACTCTGCCACCGTTAGTCCCTCAATGGAACGAAATTCACCCCAAATCGATGCCACTGATGCTGGATTTTGAAGATTTAGACTTGGTTGAAAAATGGTTGGACCCGAAAGTCCGAGACGTCGAACAATTTGAATTTTTGTTGGACCCTAAAGTATCGACGCCAATGAAAATCACCAAAATAGATAAGCCCAGCAAATGGAATCCGATTGAAGAGAGCTTCATGATCCAGAAGTAATTACTGCAGTGAATGTTTAGTGATACAAAATAGGTAACACGTTTATGTCAGAAAAAAAATCCAAAACCTTGGAAGTAAACAAAACCACCAAGATAAAAAGGCGCACAGTTTTGAAATCTGCAGCGATTCCTTTGGTTGCATCATTCACATCAAGGCCATTAACAGCCCAGAATTCTGTCATCGGCAGAAAAATAAGAGTTGGTATCATAGGGGCTGGTGCCAATGTACGGAATGTTCAGCTAGCAGGATTTCGAGCCATTGCCGAGTGCGAAGTTGCTGCAGTAGCAAACAGGACTCTGCAATCGAGTCAGCGAGTTGCTTCAGAGTTTGGTATTCCTAAAGCTTACGGTTCCTGGCAAGAATTGCTGGCTGACGAAGAGATAGATGCAGTGCTTATTGGCACTTGGCCCTACATGCATCGAGATCTCACACTGGCGAGTCTTGAAAGTGGAAAACATGTCATGTGTCAGGCGCGCATGGCAAATAACACTGAAGAAGCTCGGGAAATGTTGGCAGCTTCTCTTCGCTATCCTGATTTGATATCTCAATTGGTGCCAACTTCCACGAGTTATGTGATAGACAATGTGGTGCAGCGCTTAGTCTCGGAGAGTTATTTAGGCGACGTTCTTTCAGTTGAGATACAGCGGTTAAGGAGAACCTTTGTTGAAAATCCAGCTGAACTGGACTGGCGACATGATGTGAAATTCAGTGGCTTTAACACACTAAACTTAGGCTCAACTTATGAATCGATGATGCGTTGGCTAGGCCCGGGTAATCAGGTCATGGCACAAACAAAAACTTATGTGGCTAAACGTTTAAATCGTGATGGTCAAAGTGTCGATGTAGAAATTCCCGACCATGTTGATGTTATCTATGAGCTCGCTAATAGCGCGCAAGTTCACATGCGTTTTAGCGAAACTACGGGCCTCTCAAGTGGCAATCAAACCTGGATACATGGTAGTGACGGCACGATTTTTGTTGATAACAGACAAAATGTATTTGTTGGAAGGCGCGGTGATAATGAGTTATCACCGCTCCCCAATCCTGTCCAAGAGCAAGCCTATTATCGCGTCGAAGAAGAGTTCATCAACGCAATATTAGGCAGAGAAGAAATTTCACTGAACAGTTTTGCTACTGGTGTTCAATATATGGAGTGGACCGAGGCTGTACATCGAAGTGCTGCATCTGGCAGGCGAATTGAATTACCCTTAGTTTAATTTAAAATTTTAGAGTTAATGTACATAGGAATAAGAATCGAATGGAAGAGATAGCGCGCAATAAATGCTTTGGTGGCACTCAGGTTCGATGTAAACATTTTTCGTCGACTGTCATCTGCGAAATGAATTTTTCAGTATTTCTGCCGGAACAAGTGCCCAGCGGTGCTGACGTAAAATTACCAGTAATCTATTGGTTGTCAGGTTTAACTTGCACTGATGAAAACTTTGTCCAAAAAGCGGGTGCTCAGAAACTGGCTTCAGAGCTTGGTGTCATTATCGTGGCCCCGGATACCAGCCCTCGTGGAGAAGGAGTGCCGGATGATGCAGATGCTGCTTATGATTTTGGTCTAGGCGCAGGCTTTTATCTAAACGCAACTCAAGAGCCTTGGAAAAAACATTATCAGATGTACGACTATGTAGTTGAAGAACTACCTTCAATCATAAATCGAGAATTTCCTGCAGATGAAAAACTTCAATCAATAATGGGTCATTCAATGGGAGGTCATGGAGCGATATCAATTGCGTTAAAAAATCCTGACAAATACAAGTGCGCATCAGCCTTCGCGCCCATTGCTTCTCCAATGAATTGTCCTTGGGGAGTCAAGGCTTTTAAGAACTACCTCGGTGACGATGAGAGTAAATGGGCTGACTACGATTCGGTTGAGCTCATGGGAAAAGCAATCCAACCAATTCCGATGCTGGTAGATCAAGGGTCAGCAGACCAATTTCTAGAGGAACAACTAAAGCCTTCGCTATTGGTAGAAGTAGCTAACCGGACAGGTTATCCCCTTCGTTACAGCCAGATCGATGGTTATGACCACAGCTATTTTTTTATCTCGAGCTTTATCGAGAAGCACTTACATTTCCATGCCGGAATTTTAGGGAAAGGTGCTTAAGCCGCGATCCAAATCAGCAGTCCGCATACCAGTGCAATTACTTGTCCTATTCTATCTGTTAAGGCAAATAACACTGGGTCTTCCTCGAGTTTGCCCTCATTAGCGAAATGCCAGATACGAACCAGCAACACTATAAATAGCGGGCAAATCAACCATAGTACGAGAGGTGAACTGTAGAGTTGGGTTGTTTCTGGCGAAGTTATGTAAAGCATAAAAACTGCTATAGCAAATCCGCTGGAGCCTATACCTATTCTTGAAAGCAACGACGTATGCACATCATGATAGGCCCTCCCTTCGATCCTATGTTTACTCTCTGCAACTAGATTTAACAATTCCGTTACTCGTTTAACTAGGGCCAAGCCAAAAAACAAAAATAAAGAAAATGCCACTAGCCAACCTGTAGCTTGAACAGTAATTGCTGCAGCACCTGCTATTATTCTGAGGGTATAAAGCATAGCTAGAGTAATGGCATCCAGCAGAAATAAGCGTTTCAGGTAAAAACTGTATAAAGAAGTTAAGACTCCATAGCCTAACAGCGCCAATAAAAATAAGAATGGAAGTTTAAAGGCGATAAGAAATCCTCCCAAAAAGAGAAGCGGGGCAGCAATAAACCCGACTACTAGCGGAAGCTCACCTGACGCAAGAACGCGATGACGTTTCGATCGATGTTGTCTATCACTGAGCAAATCCAGCATATCGTTAAGGAGATAGACACTAGATGCACACAAACAAAAACTTACATAAGCAGTGGTTGAAAGAAGCAATAGGTCAAAATCATTAACTTGGTGAGACAAGATCAAAGGCAAAAAAACCAAAAGATTCTTGAGCCATTGATGGGGGCGCATAGCTTCTAGAAGCTTTAGCGTTCTTGAGTTAGGTAAATCGAAGCGTATTAATTTTTTATTTTCAACTTTCTTTGCCAGATTATCTCCGCAGTTAACTAGAAGCGCCTCGGCACTTTCTTTCCATATTGGTAAGTCATCAGCAGAATTTCCAGCATAAGAAAATGCTTTGTCAAAATTTATTTCTTTAATTTTTTCTAGCTTCTGTCTGGATTTCAGATTTATATATTCATCGCTACCGAAAACCTCGTCGAATAAATTCCAATGCCGGCTAATACTTTCTACAGTAATCTGGTTTGATGCGGAGATAAGCACAAGTTTTCTGCCAAGGACTTTCTCTTGTTCCAAAAACTTTTGAAATTCTTCATTTATCGGAAGTCGATCTGCAGGCACAACTACCCGCTTCGCCAATTGAAATTTTAGATGAGCTCTTCCTTTTAAAAGCCAAAAAGGAATTGCAAATAAATAGAAAAAATTCTTCTTTAAGAGGAGTAATAACGACTCGAATATTAAATCTGTCTTGATTAATGTGCCGTCGAGATCAACAAACAGTGGAAGATGGGGATTTGAGCTAGTCAACTATCTAGATCTTTAATCGCTTAAATATGAATTCGGGAATCAAACATACAGTCGCCATAATTATACGCCAGTAGCCAGGAACATATACCGTGTGATTTTTTCGATCGATACCGCGCACAATCTTATTCGCTACCAATTCAGGGGTCGACCACAAGAGACCTTTGTCAAACTTTGAGGTCATTGGTGAATCAACCAAGCCTGGTTTGATATCGATTACGTGGACTTTATGGGCTAGTAGTTTACCTCTTAGTCCTTGAAGATAAGTCGAAACCATCGATTTTGCGGCTCCATAGATAAAGTTAGGCTGGCGGCCTCTATCACCGGCGACAGAGGTAATTACTGCGAGTACGCCGCTTTGTTGCGCCTTAAACACTTTTGATAGTTCAGTGCAGAGTGAGATTATACTAAGACCATTAACATTGATTTCTTTTTTGGCTCTGTTGTAATCATTTTCGCAAGTTTCTTGATCTGGCAGTGACCCATGACAAAGTAGCGCAATGTCAATTTCTTCTAATGATTGCCTGGCTTGTTCGAGAGCTTCGCCATGATTTTTCTGATTGCTCAAATCAAGCACATGATAAGCAACGGAATGCGCGCCACGGATCATTAAATCTTCTTTGAGCTCGATCAATAACTCTGCATTTCGAGCAATAAGAAATAATTGTGCTTTGCGCGCTGCATACAAGCGCGCCGACGCTTTTGCTATTGCTGAAGTGGCACCAATAATCAGAATTTTCATTATCTATTTGTTTTATTTTTTCCGTAGATTTATTTCTACTGCGTCAATCCCAATCGCATCGACTGGCGGGAAACAAAAGTATTGCTTGGATCAAGGGTCTTTTTTATCTCCACAAAACGTTCCCAATTTGGATAAGCAGCCTTGAATACATCTTCACTCATTCTTGAGTCTTTGGCTAGATAGAGTCGGCCACCGTGGGCTAATAAAACCTCGTCGAGTTTATTGAGGAGAGGGAAAACATTTGGTTCATTTTTAAAATCTAGCGCCAATGTATAACCAGCAGTGGGGAATGACAGTAGGTTTTGATTAGCATTGCCAAACTTCTTCAAGACAGAAATAAAAGACCCTTTCGAAGATTCAGATACTATTTTTAGAATTTCGCGAATCCCTTCTCTGGCAGAGCTAGAGGGCATGACAAATTGGTACTGTAAAAAGCCTTTGGAGCCATAGAGACGATTCCAATTTCGAATATTGTCTAACGGGAAAAAATAAGAATCATAGTTTACGATTGAAGGGTTCTCGCGATGCTTCCACATTTCATAGATCGCGTTGTTGAATAATTTGTTGCTAAATCTATTTAACAAAAATCCTGGAGTTGCGAACGGTACTGACAAGCTAACTCTAGATTTTGGTTGTTGTGGGCCATCTGCACAATGGTCTGCCAAATGGAGAATTGACCTGCCGAGACTTTTCCCGCGGGCCAAACAATCCAGCCACGCAAAAGAGTGTTTGCTATCTTCGTTCTGGTCAATCAGATCCATGCAATCATCAAGATTTTTAGCAATAATAGAATTTCTTTTAATAAAGACACTTGATACTTTATGTAGAGAAATCGTGGCATTAATGATTATTCCGGTTAATCCCATCCCGCCGCAGGTAGCTAAAAATGCCTCCTTATTTTCATCGCGACTACATTGAATTATTTCCCCTGAGGACAGCAGTAAAGAAAAACTTCTTACATGATCGCAAAAACTACCGTCTGTATGGTGATTCTTGCCGTGAATATCAGCCGCTATGGCTCCGCCAACCGAGACAAATTTTGTTCCAGGAAGCACAGGGGCGAAGAATCCCTCTGGAATGATAACTGTAAGCAGAGCACCCATAGATACTCCAGCCCCGCACTTTATGATACCGGTGGTCGCATTAAATTCTAAAAAACTATCCAGGAAGCGGCTACTTAAGACAGTATCCGCGAGAGAGCTGTCTCCATAGCTGCGGCCGGCACCACGCGCAATCATTGGGCCGTGTTTCTTTTTAGTTCCAAAAAGTTTCTGAATCGATTCTCGTGTGGGGGGTTCGAGTAATTCCGCGGTGACTCCCGGAAACCTGCCCCAGCCATGTAGTTGCATCTAAACTTCTCGCTTTGGAAATACGTAATGCTTGTCTAGCTGATACTTTACTACATATCCAATGGTCAAACCGATGACAGC
>TARA_B110000438_G_scaffold255742_1_pt1 | contig 19760 bp, 20 predicted proteins | sample TARA_B110000438 | Tara Oceans TARA_B110000438 (sample SAMEA4398413) | marine metagenome | biome: Polar Biome; feature: [MES] marine water layer (ENVO:01000295) within the mesopelagic zone...; material: water (ENVO:00002006), including particulate matter (ENVO:01000060) such... | reverse complement strand
ATGAATTATTATATTTCATATTTATTATTAAGTCTGAAAATATAAATATAAATATAAAATATAGGGTTTACAATTGCCTGAAAATAATAAAAAAAAGAACCTTCTTGAAGAACTTAATATAAAAAGAGAATCTGCTCTTAAAGGCGGAGGTGATATAAGGATTGAATCTCAAAAGAAAAAAGGAAAACTTACTGCTAGAGAAAGACTATCTTTATTTTTTGATAAAGCAGAATTTGAAGAATTAGATATTTTTGTTCAACATCAATCAAAAGATTTAGGTCTTGATAAAAAAATATTTGATGGTGATTCAGTTGTGATTGCCTATGGTTTAGTTAATGGAAGACCTACTTTTTCTTATGCTCAAGATTTTACTGTACTCGGAGGATCACTTTCTTTAGTTGCAGGAAAAAAAATTGCTAAAGTTATGGATTTAGCTTCTAAAAATGGGGCCCCAATAATTGGTTTTAATGATTCTGGTGGAGCTAGAATTCAAGAAGGCGTAGATTCCCTTGCAGGTTATGGAGAAGTTTTTGTTAGGAATACATTGTATTCAGGAGTCATCCCTCAAATTAGTGTTATAGTAGGACCTTCAGCTGGAGGAGCAGTATATTCACCAGCTATTACAGATTTTATTTTTATGGTAAAAGATATAGGTCAAATGTATATAACAGGTCCAGAAGTAGTGAAATCTGTAACAGGTGAAGAAATAAGCCATGAAGATCTTGGTGGATCTATAGCTCATGCAACAAAATCTGGAGTGGCTCATTTTGTTTTTGATGATGAAACACAATGTATCAATGCTGTAAAAAAATTATTAGATTTTATTCCTCAAAATAATATAGAAAATTCTTTAGTAAAGGATTATGAGGAAATTAGCTCTCCAATTGAAGCTTTGAGATCCATAATCCCTGAAAAATCAACAGAGCCATATAATGTTGTAGATGTGATAAAAAATATTATAGATTCTGAAGATTTTTTTGAAATACATTCAAACTTTGCTCAAAATATTGTTGTAGGATTTGGAAGGATAAGAGGTAAAAGTATAGGTATTGTTGCAAATCAACCTGCTCATATGGCAGGTATGCTAGATATTAATGCATCTGATAAAGCTGCTAGATTTGTAAGATTTTGTGATGCATATAACATTCCTATTGTTACACTAGTTGATGTCCCAGGATTTATGCCAGGAGTTAATCAAGAACATCAAGGAATTATAAGGCATGGAGCAAAGTTAATTTATGCATATGCTGAAGCAACTGTCCCAAAGATATCTGTAATTTTAAGAAAAGCTTATGGTGGGGCTTATATTGTTATGAACTCAAAAGAATTAAGATCTGACTTGAATTTAGCTTGGCCTTCAGCTGAAATAGCAGTAATGGGTCCAGAAGGCGCAGTTAATGTAATTTCAAGAAAAGAGATTTCAGAATCTGATGATCCTGAATCTACTAGGGAAAAACTTATTTCCGAATATAAAGAAAAATTTTCTACCCCTTATATAGCTGCATCTAGAGGATATATAGATGATGTTATAGATCCTGGAGATACAAGAAAAAAAATAGCAAATGCACTAGAAATATTTACAAAAAAACATTCTGAAAATCCACCAAAAAAGCACGGTAATATACCTTTATAAGGAGAAAAATTAGATGAGCGGAAATGAAATGATTGATTTATTAAGTATTGCGAAAACTGAAGCTAGCGGAGACTTATTTGCTAAATTATCAAATGTTTTTAAAGAATCTGAAATAAAGCCTGATGGTTATTCAGAAGCAGTTGTTTGGCAAGGAGGTAATCATGATGGAAAAATCAATCCAGTTGCTCATTCCCTCACAGATGCTTATGCACTACTTGGAACAATAGCTGCAATAGATATTTTAGGACTTCCTTTTTACGCAGTTCCAATGTGGTCCCAATATAGACATGATACAAACTTAGAATCACTAGCTTGGTTTGGAAATATGCCTTGTACATCTATAAAATGGTCAACAGCAGGAGATGCATACGTAAATGATGGAAACGGTAATAAAGTAGTGGTTATGGGAAAATCAGGGAATGCTCCTTTAAGAACTCAAGCTGGAGTTTTTTGTAATGTTAGGCCTTATGGTCCTATAACAGTAGTTAGAAGTATGCCTTGTCTTCCTTATTCTCAAAACAAATCAAAATTTGACGTTAATAGTGATGGAATTGTTCATTCTGAAATGAATACCCCTGGAATTCAAATGGCTTATGCTAATAGGTTATTTCTAAAATTAGTCAATGATTCAGGATCTGTGGGAAGAGTTGCTACAAAACCAACCCAAGCGATGGAAGATGGAATAAATGCAGGTCTTCATTCTTGGTTGCTAAAAGATACAAAATTTGAAGTAGGAAGAAAATATGCAGTAGATCCATATGAAGAGCATAAGGATCGAATAGATAAAATAATAAAATTATTACCAAGTGATTTTAAAGATGGTATGGAAAATTGGTCTGGAAGAATTGAGCAACATATTGCGGATACAAATTATGGGTTACTTATTTGGGATTTAATAGAAAAACAAAACACTATTGTTTTATCAACAGATTTAGATGGCGATAGATTAACAGACCTACTTGCAGATATATCTGATCCTCTTAGAGCTTTTGGAGATAAAGTAGCTAAACATATTGGTAAAGATATAGATATGAGAGAAGTATGGTCAGAAATGGGTTACACTACTGGAAATGGACGAGATATGACATCAGTAATGCACAGGATGGATGGTCCTCCAATACATGAACAAACATTAGGATCTGCAGATGCAATGCTACTAAGACTATTAGATGGAGATGAATGGGTTGGAGGTACAAAACAACCTTATGATCCACGCATACATTTCGTGTTAATAAGAGATGCATACATAGACGCAAACCCTAAAAATAAGGAACTTCATTCATGGCTTGATAAATCTCTAGAAACTTTTGATAAAGTTTATGGTGATAATAGGCCTGGATTTATAGAGGGCTATAAATCTTTAAAAAATGCAATTAATCCATGGGGATCATAAATTATAATTAAACAGAAAAAATTGGAGGATAAGAAATGAAATTCAAAGTATCAGTTATAGGAGCCGGAAATGTTGGAGCAACCACTGCTCAAAGAATATTTGAAAAAAAATATGCTGATGTAGTTCTTGTAGATGTTGTTGAAGATATGCCTCAAGGAAAATCTTTAGATATTTTAGAGTCAGGACCTGTGTTAGGAACTGATAGTAAAATTATTGGTTCAAATACTTACGATGAAACTGCTAACTCAGATGTAGTTGTAATTACTGCAGGCATTGCTAGAAAACCTGGTATGAGTCGAGATGATTTACTTTTAACAAATATGAAAATTGTTGGTAGTGTTACACAAGAAGTTGTAAAACATTCACCAAATGCGATAATTGTTGTGGTCTCTAACCCACTTGATGCAATGGTTCAACATGCATATAACATAAGTGGATTAGATTCTAAAAAAGTAATTGGAATGGCAGGAATATTAGATACAGCAAGATTTAGTACATTTATTGCAGAAGAATTAAATGTATCTGTTGAAAGTGTAAATGCATACGTTCTTGGTGGTCATGGTGATACCATGGTTCCAGTTATAGGAGCAACTAATGTAGGTGGAGTTCCTGTAGAAAATATGATTGAGGAAAAGAAATTAGCATCAATAGTCCAAAGAACTAGAGATGGTGGTGCTGAAATAGTTGCTTTATTAAAAACAGGGTCTGCTTTTTATGCACCAAGTGCAGCAATAGTTCAAATGGTTGAATCTATTCTTCTGGATAAAAAACAAATTTTACCATGTGCTGTTTTATTAAATGGTGAGTATGGATTCAAAAATGTATATGCGGGTGTTCCTATAAAATTAGGTGCAAATGGAGTCGAAGAAATAATTGAAGTAGAACTAAATTCTGAAGAACATAAAGCATTATCTAATTCCGTAGATTCTGTAAAAGAACTACTGGTAATTATGAGTGATAATTCTTAAGTAATTAAATTTTATTTACTACTTCTTTAGCAGAAACAATATGTCTTCCTAGCCCTATATCTTTCTTTTCTAAACCCATAGCAAGCGCTATCATTTGAGGCATATGAATAATTGGAAGATCTGCTTTATCTCCTCTATTATTACCCCTAGCTTTACCTTGATATCCATCTAAATTTAGATGACATAGAGGACAAGGAGTCACCATAGCATCAGCTCCTAGATCTTTCGCAGACCCTGTATTATTAGATACCATTTTTAAAGAATTCTTTTGATTTATAAATAGAACAGGAAACCCACAACATGAAAATTTACCAGGAAATTCTATAGCTTCAGCGCCAACAGATTCTATTATTTTTTCTAAGTACATTTTTCTCTCAGGTTTTTCATCAAATCCTAAAGCATCAGATGGTCTTACCATATAACATCCATAGAAAGGAGCAAATTTTAAATTAGACAGCTTTGTTGTAAAGTGTGACTTAAGGTTATCTAGACCATAGTCTTCAACTAATATCCAAAGTAAATGCTTAACATCAGTAGTTCCTTTGTATTCATAACCTTCTTCTTTAATTAATTCATTTATTTTTGCTAAATATTTTTTATCATTTTTTACTTTATGATTTGCTTGACTAAGCACACCTTGACAAGTAGAACACAAAGTCATAATGGATAAGTTTTTTTCTTCAGCCATGGCTAAAGTTCTTACATTTATAGTATCTCCAAGTAAAGGATTTTTTTCTTGTAAAACACCAGCACCTGTACAACCAGCTTTTGTTAGCTCTTCAACTTCTATGTTTAATCCTTTTAAGACTGCCATTGAAGAAGATAAAAGTTCTGGAGTTCCTCCTCTAGCAACACAACCTGGATAAAATGCATATTTCATTACTCTTTCTCCTTTATAGCTTTGGCTAATTCTTTTATCTTTTTATTATCTTTAGCTTTATGAGGAAGTAATGGCGGTAGTTTACCTCTTATAAGAGCTCTTAATCCAACAGGCACAAGATCTAAAAGTCTAAATATATTAAAGATTCCAGCTGATTCTAAAGCTAATCTACTTTCATCAAGCCTTCCATTTGCTATAACTGATTTTTCAAAGGAATTAGTATGATGATAACCATGTGTTTTTTTTACCCCTATTTCTATAGCAGATTCTCTAAGGTCCATAATTCTATCCATAGGAGAAACTCCTTTTGGACAGACCTCTACGCATTGCATACATCTAGTACAATCCCACATACCACCAGCTTCATCATTTAGAAAATTTAATCTTTCAGATGTCTTATCATCTCTAGGATCATATACAAATCTAGAAGCTTTAGCTAATGCAGCTGGGCCTATAAAAGTATTATCTACTTCCAGAACAGTACAATCTGAAACACATAGACCACACATTATACAATTCATTTCAGTTAATAATTTTTCCATGGAATCATTTGAAGCAATAAATTCTCCTGAATCTGGTTCTTTGTCAGGCTGCAAAAATGGGCTTATTTGTTCCATTTTTGCAAAAAAAGCACTGATATCTACAATTAAATCTTTTATAATCGGATGATTACCCATAGGCTCAATTAGTAATTTTTCTCCGTTTGGTGAAATTTCTTCTACTCTGGTTTTACAAACTAATTTTGCTTGGCCATTTACTTTCATACCGCAAGAACCACAAATTGAAGCTCTACAGGCACATCTTAATCCTAATGTTCCATCAATTTCTTCTCTTACATGAATAAGTGCATCAAGAACAGTTGAAGATTGATGTATATCCATTTCATATTCTTGAAACCAAGTGTTATCTTTTGGTTTCTCTGGATCAAATCTTTTTACTTTTAAAGTTACTTGCATAATTACTCCTAATAAACTCTTTCAACTGGTTCCCATTGTGTAATGGTTACATCTGGAGTCTCAATCTTTATTTCACCATCATTTTTTTTATATATCAAAGTATGTTTTAACCAATCTTTGTCATTTCTTCCTGTAATATCAGTCCTAAAATGAGCACCTCGACTTTCTTTTCTTGTCAGCGCACCATGGACAATTGATTCAGCACAATCTATCATATTCTCAAGTTCGAGCGCAAATAATAAATCTGTATTATAAACTTTTCCTTTATTGTCTATTTTTATCGAATCTCTATATTTTATTTTAGTTTTTTCAACTACTGATTTTGCATATTCCATTGATTTTTGATCTCTAAAAACACCGATTCCTTCAGTCATTGCCTTGGCCATTTCATTTCTAACTTCAGAAACTCTTAAATTACCATCAGATTCTATAATATTTTTAATTTTTTCAAGATCTTTTTCAACATAAGATTTTGTTGGAATATCTTCGTTTGGAATAGTTCTTACATAATCTGCAGCTTTTTCTGCTGATCTTCTACCAAAAACTACAGTATCCAGTAACGAATTAGCCCCTAATCTATTAGCTCCATGAACACTAACATTTGCACATTCTCCTGCAGCATATAATCCAGGAACCCCTGTTTCACCATCAACATCTGTTTTAATTCCACCCATAATATAATGCATACCTGGTCTTATAGGAACAGGTTTTTCAGACATATCTATGCCTAAAAATTCTACTGAAACTTCTTGTAAATAACCCAATCTAGTTTCAATAAATTCTTTACCTAAATGTCTAAGATCTAGAAGAACATTACCATCGATACCTCTTCCTTCATTTATCTCAGTTTGTTCTGCCCTAGAAACTACATCTCTTGAAGCAAGTTCCATATAATCAGGTGCATATTTTTTCATAAATCTATCACCCTCAGAGTTTAATAGATAAGCTCCTTCTCCCCTTGCAGCTTCTGAAAGTAAAATCCCTGTCCTTGCTAGAGTGGTTGGATGATACTGAATCATTTCCATGTCCATTAATCCTGCTCCATTATTCCAAGCCAAAGATAAACCATCACCTGTACATATTAAAGCGTTAGTAGATGGTTCAAATACTCTACCTGCTCCACCAGCAGCAATAACAACAGATTTTGCTGTAATAGATTCTAACTCTCCTGTTTTGAGATCTAAAGCTACTACTCCTTTTATTGCACCTTCATGTTTAATCAATGATGTAACAAACCATTCTTCATAAACTTGTAATCCAAGTTTTAATGATTGTTCATATAAAACATGTAAAAGTGCTGATCCTGTAATTGCTCCTACAAAGAATGTTCTAGCTACTTTTTGTCCACCAAATCTTCTAGTTCCTAAGCGTCCATCCTCACCTCTAGAGAATATAACTCCCATTCTTTCAAGTTCTAAAACAGCTTCTCCAGCTTCTTGACTCATTATTTCGACAGCATCTTGATCAGCTAAATAGTCACTACCTTTGATAGTATCTAAAGCGTGTCCTTTCCAGTCATCTCCACGATCAGTTAAAGGAGCATTAATGCCACCTTGAGCAGCATTTGAATGGCTTCTAACAGGATGAACTTTAGTTATAACAGCTACTTTTAAACCCAGTCTTTGAGCTTCAACTGCACAACGTAATCCTGCCAATCCAGCACCAACTATTAATAAGTCATGATCGTACATAAAATTCTCTCCATTTAAATTATAATATTGATTTATAGATATTAAGAGCTGTTATAGTCCCTTGATCTATAATTTTTTTTTCATTTATTAATTTGAAAGCTTCATTTAATGAATAATCTTGTAATTCAATATCTTCATCTTCATCAGGATTAAGAGGTGATAAAAAAATACTTTCAGCGATAAAAATTTCTTTAATTTCATTACTGTAACCAGGTGAACAGTAAAATTTTCCTATTGATGAATAATTTTTAGCTGAGTAACCAGTTTCTTCTCTGAATTCCCTATCTGCTCCTACTTTTGAAATTTCTGATTTATGTAAAGTTCCACAAGGTAATTCAATTGTATATTTCCTTATAGGCTGTCTCCATTGTTTTACAAACAAAATTTTTTTTTCTTTTATTCCAATTATCATCACAGATCCTGGATGATCAACAAAATCTTTTTTTATGATATGTTTATTAGACATTTCATATGTATCTCTTCTTATTTCTAACGATTCACCTTTATAAACTAATTTTGTTTCCATACGTTTATATATATTTACCTTTTCTAATTCCTAGTTTTTCAGTTATGGTACTCCAATAGTAATTAGAAGGATTTTTCCTTAAGAATTTAGCCTTAGTATTTGAAATTTTTAAACTAATTTTATCTCCAGTTTTTATTTTATATTCTATAAAACCATCTATACTTATTTGAGCATCTTTTCTAGTAGAAATAGTTATGTCACATACTGATTCAGAGTTAACTATTACTCCACCAAATTGGCTCATATGAGTAGCTATTGGTTTCAAATAATATTCATTTGATTTAGGATCTATAACTGGCCCTCCAAGAGAAAGTGCATATCCCGTAGAACCTGTTGCTGAAGATATTACAATCCCATCTCCTCGGTATGTTGCTAAATGTACATTATCAATTTCTACTATTGTTTCTACCATTGATACTGAAGCACCTCGTGCAATCACAATATCATTAAGAGCTTTATAACTATGATTTTCATTATCAATTTTAAAATAAACTTCCAACATTGATCTTTCTTCTATTCTTACTCCATCTAGATAATGCTGAAATTCACTTACAGCTTTATTTCCTTCAACGTCTGTCATAAAACCTACAGTTCCCATATTTATTCCCATAACAGGAACATCAAATTTCACAGCTACAGATACTGCTTTAAGAAGAGTCCCGTCTCCTCCTATAGCTACAACTAAATCCATATCGTCAATATTTTTATAATCAAAATCATTTAATATCTGAAAAGAAATTTTTGTAAATTTAGATAGTAGATCTTGGTATAGCTGAAAAGCTTCTTTAGAATCTGGGTTAATTACTACACATATTTTTTTATACATTGCTTCCTATAGCCTTTTCTATACTCCCGATATAATATTATCAATTAAAGTTAATACAAAATTAGGGTACACACCTAAAATTAAAACTAATAATGATGATAATGATGCTACTAAAATATAATTTTTATTGCTGATGCCTTTTTGATCAAATTTATCCGTTGATATATATACGTTTCTTAATATACCTAAATAGTAATATGCAGAAATGAATGAGTTTATAACTCCTATTATCGCTACCCAAGCTAATCCATTATCTATCGCTGAACTAAAAACTAATACCTTCCCCATAAACCCTACTGTTGCTGGAATTCCAAGAAGGCTTAATATACTCAAAGTAAATATTATTGATACATAAGGGTGGGCATGAAACAGTCCTTTTAATCCTTCAATAGAAGAATTAGACGAGAGGTTAATAATATATTGTAAACAGAAAAAAATAGATAAACTTGTAATCGCATATCCAATTACATAAAATAATGTTGTTGAAGCAGCAGAAGGATTAGTAATAAGAGCTATTACTCCTACTAACATGTATCCTGCATGAGCAATAGTTGAATATGCAAACAACCTTTTAAGATCTTTTTGTAAAATAGCACCTAAGTTCCCAATAGTCATTGATATAACCGAAACTATAGAAAGAAAAATTATAAAGTTTCTAGTATCAAATCCATCAGAAAAAATATAAATAAATATTCTAATAATAAGAACAAAACCAGCTACCTTAGATACTGTAGATAAATATGTAACAATAGGCATAGGAGAGCCTTGATAAGTATCTGGAGTCCACATATGCCAAGGAGCTATAGATAACTTAAAAGCAATTCCTATAAATAAAAAAACTAATCCTAAAATAGTTGCTGGGTTAGTAGTTGAAATATTTAGTGAGTTTAAGTTTAAAGAGCCTGTTATTCCATATAAATAGACAATTCCCATCAAAAAGATTCCCGTAGACAAAGATGCTAAGATTAAGTATTTAAAAGCTGCTTCTAGACTAAATTTACCTCTACCAAAAGCAACTAATGAAATAATTGGTAAAGATGCTAATTCAAGAGATAAGTATATGGTTATAAAATCAGTAGCCATAATCACAAGCAATGAACCTACTAAAGATAAAAGAAGTAAGCTGATAAATTCAGACTTAAATTTAATTTGATTAACAATATAGTCATAAAACCCTAAAATAATACAAAAAGTAATAGTGAGTAAAATTATTGCAGTGAAAATATATAATTTATCAAATACTAGTGTTTCAAAAAAAATATTTTTATTACTTTCAAAAGAAATATATTGCAATATCAATATTAATATTGATATTGATAAGCCAAACAATGAATAAATAACCAATAGAGATTTTCTTCTAACAAAAAAATCAATAATTAAAACAAATAAGGAAGTTAATATTAAAATAATAGGAGAAAAAATATAAGTTAATTCTTGAAATTGCATTATCTTAAAATCTCCTTAATACCCATATTGAAAAAGGTTATAAATATACTTGGCATAATTCCAATTATAATAATAGGAATAGTAATTATAACAGCAGGTAAAATATCATAAAAATTTCCATCTTTTAAATCTTTATAAACATATGTACTATCGTTCTTTTCTAGATTATTAGAACCAAACATAGATCTTTGAATCATCCATAGAATATATCCCGCAGCTAATACCACTCCAAAAGCAGAAATTATAGTATAAGTTGGATATATTTTATAAGTTCCTAAGAAAATCATTATTTCAGATACAAACCCCGAAAAGCCTGGTAATCCTAATGAAGCCAATCCTGAAATTACAAAAAATAAAGCAATTATAGGCATTTTTTTTGCAAGGGATCCAAGTTTATTTATATCTCTAGTATGAGTTCTATCATAAATTAACCCAACAGTTAAAAATGATAATCCTGTAATAGTTCCATGAGTAAACATTTGCATAGCTGATCCATTCAGAGAATAAAGAGAATAAGTTGTTGAGCTAGTTATAGCTGCAAAACCTAGCAAAACATAGCCCATATGACTTATTGATGAATAAGCAATCAGTCTTTTTAAATCAGTTTGCCTTAAAGTAATAATAGCTCCATAAATTATAGAAATTGTACCTAATAATGCTAATAACTTACTTACATCAAATATTGTAAATCCTTGAGTTTCTTGAAAAAAACCTAAATTTATTCTAAATAGTCCATAGCCTGCCATTTTTAAAAGAACTCCTGCTAGCATAATAGAAACCGCTGTTGGTGCGTCTGTGTGTGCATCTGGAAGCCAATTGTGAAGTGGCCAAAGAGGCAGTTTCACTGCAAATGCTATAAAAAATAATATGAAAATAACCGATGCTGGAATTATAAGGTCTTTTCCCGCAATTAAATCTGGAATTCCTATTAAATTTATCTCTTTAATAGATACCATTGCTAGAGTGCTGACCGAGTCTGATGCAAAAAGTGAAAGGATTGCTATCAACATAAACGCACCTCCTGCTAATGTAAAAATAACAAATTTTATAGCAGAGTATTCTTTACGTCCTGAGCCCCAAATACCTATTAACATATACATAGGAATCAATTCAAATTCAAAAAAAATAAAGAATAAGAGTAAGTCTAAAGATGTAAAAACTCCAAGAACACTGGTTTCTAAAAGTAATAACCATATAAAATATTCTTTTACTCTAATATTTATTCTCCAAGAAGACATAAATGCGACCATTGAAAGCAGTCCTGTTAATAGAACCAAAGGAGCAGAAAAGCCGTCAATTCCTAATAAGTATGAAGATTTTATATTTAATGAATTTATCCATTGAAAATAATCTATAAATTGTATCCCTCCCAAATCTTTATCATAAGAAATGAATAAAAATAAAGTTAAAATAAAAGTAATAATTGAAGAAAAAATAGATATTTGAACTATTGTTTTCCTATCTTTAAAAAGTAATAAGAATAAAGCAGTAAATGCTGGTAAAAAAACAGTTATAGTTAAAAAATAATTAAACATAATACTTCACCCTAAAATTATTAATATAAAAATCGAAATCACACCTGCAGTTACCATTGCAATGCTATAAGTATGAATTTGACCATCCTGAAATTTTAAAGATCTTAAGCTCAATCGACCTATAAATTTTGATAAGTTAATATTTATCGCATCAAAAATATTTTTATCAACCCATTCAAATCCAGCACAGATTATTTCATAAAATATATTTTGAACTATAAGTTTTTCATATACATAATCTATAAAATATTTTTTATCTAAAAAATTATTAATACTATTAAAATATTTACTTTTATCTAGTGTTGTTTTTTTTCTATAAATACTTATACCAAATAAAATTCCTATAATTGAAATAAATGTCGAAACTAAAGCTATAGAAAAGTTAAATTCATGAGATCCATGAAATTGAAAAACTGCTAGACTTTTCTCTAAAAATAATCCAAATAAATGCTTATCAATAAATAATAAATTTGAAAATACAGGGTTAGCAAAATAACCGATAAATATAGCAAAAAATGAAAGTAATAATATTGGATATGTCATATATTTAGGAGATTCTTCTAAATGAACATGATCTAAAGTTTCAGGTACAGGAAGTTTCTTGTTTTTGAGATCTTCTATTTCTTTATCTCCTCCTCCTCTAAAATCTCCATAAAATGTTAAAGAAATAGCCCTAAACATATAAAAAGAAGTCATAAATGCGACTAGCAATCCTATAATCATACAAATCAAACCAAGGCTTCCTCCGTGATTAAAAGCTGATAGTATAATTTCGTCTTTAGACCAAAATCCTGATAATGGAAATAAACCTGATAAAGAAAATGAGCATATTAGCATTGAATAATAAGTATACTTCATCTTTGATTTAAGACCTCCCATATATTTCATATTGAAGGTACCACTTGCATGATGAACTGAACCAGCGCTTAAGAAAAGCCCAGCTTTAAAAAAAGCATGTGTAAATAAATGAAAAACAGCAGCGGTATAAGCTCCTAATCCTAATGCCATAAACATATATCCTAATTGTGAAATCGTTGAATAAGCTAAAACCCTTTTTATATCTGTAGTAGTTAATGCCATAGTAGCTGCTATAAAAGATGTTGTAGCACCAATTATAGCTATTAAAGTCATAAGATTTGAAATTTGAAATAGAGGAAATAATCGGGCAATTAAAAATACACCAGCTGTTACCATTGTTGCTGAGTGAATCAAGGCAGATACAGAAGTAGGTCCTTCCATAGCATCTGGTAACCAACTATGAAGCGGAAATTGGGCTGATTTACCTATAGCACCAATTAAAAAGCCTAATGACAGTATCGTTGCAACTTTTGTAGAAATATCATTGTTAATTATAGCTTCATAAAGTATATGTATATTTAAAAAATCAGGATTTAAATTAAATAAATAAATAATTGAAAATAGAAATCCAAAGTCTCCTAACCTTGTCATTATAAAAGCTTTTTTTGCTGCTGCTGCTGCAGATTTTCTTTCATGCCAAAAACCTATTAATAAGTAAGATGAAACTCCTACTAATTCCCAAAAAATAAATAATTGAAGTATATTTCTCGACATAACTAAGCCAAGCATTGATCCTGTGAAAAGTGCCATAAATGAAAAATATCTATTAAAACTTTTATCACCGTGCATATATCCTATTGAGTAAATTTGAACTAAAAATGAAATACCAGAAACTACTACTAGCATTATTGCAGTCAATGGGTCAATCATAAGGGAAAAATTTAAATCTATTTCTCCAATACTTATCCAATTGAAAACTATAGTAGAAGAAGCATTTTCCAAATTAAATATGACTATCAAAGAAAGAAAGAAACAAATACCTATAAAACATACATTTAATTGTCCTGATAAATTATTTTCAGATCCTAGAATAGTTCGTAATAATAGAGAATTAATCAAAAATACACTGAAAGGTATAAAAAGTATTAGTAATGTAATTAGTTCAATCAAAATTAATTCCTCAGTTAAATTTTTCTTATTATTTCGTCAGCAACATGTTCTCTGCCTTTAGGAACTAGAATCCTAAAAGAAGAAGTTTCAGACCAATCCAACAATCCTTTTTCAGGCATAATTTTTGTTGGCAATCCTTCAGCTTCCAAAAGGTTTTTCCATGTTTCAGCAATAGCTAAGTTATTTACTTTTTTATAATCTATCCACATTTTAATTCTTCATTTCTGATAGATCACTGAGTTCTACTGTAGATTTAAACTTACCTAATGCTAAAACTAATGCTAAAGCTAACGCTGTTTCACCAGCTGCAACTGAAATAATAAATAAACCTAAAATATTACCTGATAAAACATTAAAGATGTTTTCAGAATTCAATGATTGCAATATAAAATCTTCATGAATACTATATCTAGTAAAGCCTACTGCAGCCAAAACAACTGAATTGAAAATAAGCTCTAAAGACATTAAGGTTATAACTATATTCTTTCTTGTAAGAAGACCAAATATACCAATAGAAAGTAATGCTGCAGAAAAAATTAATATTATTTCTAAGGTCATATTATTTCTTTGCCTCCTTCATCTTCATTTTCTATAGTATTTTTAGTAATAGTAATTGATCCAACTACACATGCTACAATTATCAATCCAATTAATTGTAGAGATATAAAATATCTAGTTGCCAATAATGAGCCTAAAGGAATAATAGAATTATTAAATAATCCTTCTCTGACTTCCTTAATAGGTGTCTGATCATTAGCTAGTGATATAGTTTGATCTAAAGGATTTTCTCTATATTTATTAAATAATATCTCTTTTACTAATGGATCTTTTATAGTTTCTTCTGTTGACCAATTAGAATTTAAAATCACAAATGAAAGAACTAGAAATATTGATAATGATGTAAAAATTGATAAATAAAAACTGAAGCCTTTTGTAGTTGAAGAAGCTGTTTGTAAATCCTTAACTAGTAGTATTGAAAAAGCCATTAACACAGAAACAGCTCCAACATATACAAGTATTTGAACAGCTCCTAAAAATTCTGCATTAATTGCAAAATATACTATTGAAACACTAATAAAACTTAATGCTAGAGAAATAGCAGCTCTAAAAACATTTGTTTGAGTAACTACATACAATGCACTTATAATTCCTAGTAAAGATACAAGAATTAGAAAAATATTTAATAAAGAATTATCCATCAAGTTTCCTTTTATTAACCCAGTTTTCTTTTATTTTTTGATCACTTGGTTTTTCATGCCTTCCTGCATCTTTAGAATTAGACATATTTTTTTCCCAAGGATTGTATTCTTTAGATTCAAATTGAGGTCTAAACCAACTACTTGGATTTTTAGTTTGTGATGTTAAGGTTTCTTTATCTAAAACTAAATCAACTCTTGAATAACTACTTCTTTCAAAATCAGTCCCCATATGTAAAGCATCATATGGACAAGCTTCTACACATAGACCACAAAACATACATCTACCAGTATCTATATCAAATTTATCAATCGCGTAGTTTTCTCCTGCTTGCATATTTTCACCACTTTCGTGAGTTACTATTTCAATTATTCCTAATGGACAATATTTTGCACAAGATGCGCAAGCAGTGCATCTATCATCATACCAAACAAACTCATTGCCTCTAAATCTAGGGAATTGATCAATCTTAACAGGAATTGTTGCCATTCGAACTAACCCCATAACAAACATTTTTGGGTCTTCCTGTAATATTTTTAATATTGGTTTATTAATATGTTTTGAAAAAGCTAAAAGTCCTACTTTTTTATCAGGATATTGAATAGTAAAAATTGGAGAAAATAAATTTTTTAAAGTTACAGATAAGCCTTTAATAAGTCCTATTCCTAGCATTATTTAATCACTTTCTCAAATTTTGGAATATCTGATCCTACAGGATAAATATTTGATGGATCTTTAATTTCATCATAATTTTTTGTTTTAAGTAATCTAATTATTATAAAAACAAAAGGAACTGTAAATATCCAATTAAATAATGCTATGTATAACAATCTATTTGGATCAGAATCTGTCCATATAATAACTGATATAGAAGTAACTACAATATTTACTAATGTCAGTTCAAATAAACCTTTCCATGCAAGATTAAGTACTTGATCAATTCTAAAACGCGGCCATGTTGCTCTTATCCAAATTATCACAAACCATACTGCTACTACTTTTATGGTTAACCAAAATATTCCTGGTAAAAACGGCCCATTAGGACCTCCTAAGAAAAGTGTTGAAAAAACTGAAGATGCTGCAATAGTTGCTGCAAATTCTCCTAGGTAAAACAAACCCCATTTCATTCCTGAATAATCATTTTGATATCCAGCTGCTAATTCTGACTCAGCTTCTGTTAAGTCAAATGGAGTTCTATTAATTTCTGCCAAAGATCCTAGAAAAAAAACAAATGCTGCAACTGGTTGCAAAAGTATAAAAGGAACTTTTTGGAAAATAACAATATCCATTACAGACATTGATTCAGAAATTAAAAGAATACCAACTAAAGATAGACCTACTGGTATTTCGTAAGAAATTAACATTGCAACTGCTCTCAAAGCTGAAAAAATTGCTATCCTATTAGCTGAAGCCCATGCAGCACAAATTATTGACAATCCGCTAATAGAAGTTATTGCAAGAATAAATAAAGCACTTACATTTATATCTACAGCGTATAATCCTAATCCAAAAGGAATTACTGAAAAAATTATAAAAACCGGAACAACAAGTAATAAAGGTGCAATATTAAAAATATATTTATCTGCTTCTTCAGGTACTATATCTTCTTTAAACATTACTTTAACTGCGTCAGCAACTGATGTTAAAGTACCCATAGGTCCCCAACGATTTGGGCCACTTCTTTGCTGAAATTTTCCAAGTAATCTTCTTTCTCCCCAAATTGCTGCTAATACACCCCCTAAAACTACATTAATAACAATAAATGCAGACAAAACACCAGCAATAAAAGTAAGAATATAGTTTTGAAATTTAAATTCAGAAACAAATAAATTTAGAATATTCTCTAAAATGTTATAAATAAATTCAAACATTATCTGTCTACTTCTCCCATATTAATATCTATACTGCCAAAAGTTACAAACAAATCACCAAATAAAGTTCCTACAAGCATATCTTTCAATAAAGTTAAATTAATTAAAGAAGAGGATCTAACATGCCATCTGTAGGGTGAAATAGACCCATCAGAAACCAAATAAAAGCCTAATTCACCTTTTGAGCCTTCAATTGCTGAGTAACAATCTCCTACAGGAGGTCTTACTAAGTTTGGAGTTTCATCATGATGCGGTCTCACAGGACCTGGTTCTATTTTTTCAACACATTGTTTAACTATACTTAAACTTTCTTTCATTTCTTGAACTCTTAATATATATCTAGCATAATTATCTCCAGCAGTATGTGTTGGAATATTAAAATCAACTTGATCATAATAATCATAAGGATCTGATTTTCTAAGATCCCAATTAACACCAGTAGATCTAAGTATTGGTCCAGTAATAGATGCATTAATAGCTTGTTCAGCAGTTAATGTAGCTATTCCTTTAGTTCTTGAAAAAATTATTTCATTTGAAGAAAGCAATTTTTCTAATTCTTCAATTTTAGAAGGAAAATTTTCAGTAAATTCTGATAGTGCATCCCAAAATTGAATCGGTGCATCCATAAAAACTCCTCCTGGCCTTAAATATGAATTCGTAATTCTTGCCCCACACAACATTTCAAACATTTGAAGGATTTTTTCTCTTTCTCTCATTGCATAAGTTAAAGGTGTCCCCCATGCTCCTAAATCTTGAATTAAAAAGCCAATAGCAACTAAGTGACTAGCAATTCTTTGAAGCTCAGAAGCAATCATTCTAAGCCATACACCTCTTGGTTTTGGATCTATATGAGCGAGTTCTTCTAATGCAAGAATATATCCTTGATTATTAAGCATTGAAGAAACATAATCCATTCTATCGGTTAATGTAACTATCTGTGTATAAGTTCTTTCTTCTGCTAGCTTTTCTGAACCTCTATGCAAATAACCAAAAATAGGCTCAAGATCGATTATAGTTTCTCCATCAAAAGTAACCCTCATTCTAAACACACCATGAGTAGAAGGATGTTGAGGACCTAGATTAATAGTTATTGGTTCGCTTTTAACTGCCATTATTTTTCTTTCAAGTCTGGAACTATAGACTGGCTATTTGTAACAAAATCTTTTCTTAAAGGGTGACCAGGAAATCCATCCCATAAAAGAATTCTTTTCATATTTGGATGGTTATTAAATTTAATTCCCATCAAATCATAAATTTCTCTTTCTTGAAAGTCTGCACCTTTCCAAATAGAATAAACACTGTCAATTTCAGGTTCATTTTTTCTTCCAAATCCCAACTTAACCTTAATTGTTGCTTTAGTAAGAGTAATCAAAGATTTAAGTTGATAAACTATTTCAAAATGATCAAAGTAATCAACTGCAGTAACAGATGATAACAAATCAAAAGAAAAACCTGAAGTTTCTTTTAAGAATTTCATAACTAAATAAATTTTTTCTACGTCTATATAAACATCTTTTTCATTAAAATTTACTACACTATCTTCTATATGATTAGATATTTCTTCAGATAGCAATTTACCATTCCAAGTTTTCATAAATTATACTCCACCAGCTTTAACGCCCAATAAGCTATATTTTTTGATTTTTTCATGAAGTTGCATTATTCCAAACAATAATGCATCTGGCCTAGGGGGACAACCAGGGACATATACATCTACAGGAACAATATGATTTACTCCAGGTACTACTGAGTAACTTTCATAGTAAGGTCCTCCAGATGTGGCACATACACCCATAGAAATCACCCATTTAGGCTCAGCCATTTGATCATAAAGTCTTCTTAAAGGAACGGCCATTTTCCACGTTACTGTTCCAGCTACTATCATTAGATCCGCTTGCCTAGGAGTAGCTCTAAAAACTTCCATACCAAACCTTGATATATCAAATCTGCTCATCGCAGTAGCAATCATTTCAAATGCACAACACGCCAATCCAAATTGCAAAGGAAACAAGCTTGATTTTCTTGCCCAGTTTAAAAGTTGATCTACAGAAGAGACCATAACATTTTTATCTAAATCATCATTATTAAAGATTGGTTCAGGAAAAGGAGAAACATGAGTTGATTTCATAGAATTTATCAACCCACCCTCTTCCTTATCTAATTGTGTTGTAGATATATCTAAAGGAATCCTATCTATTTTATCCATTCTAAAGCCCCCTTTAACCAAACGTATACAAAAGATACAGTAAGAATTGTTAAAAATACAAGTACGCCAATAAAAGGTAATATACCCCAAACATTAGTTATATACCCATGGCTAACAGCCCAAGGGAAAATCAAAATCGTTTCCACATCAAATGCGACAAATAATAGCGCATAATAAAAATATCCAAAGCTAAATAAAGATGGTCTTTCACTAAATGCAGGATGCCCTCCTTCATAAGCGGCTTTTTTAATCTTAGTACTTCTACTTGGAGTAACTCCAAAACTTGTTCCAAATTTTGCTGCTGCTAACATTCCTATTGGAACAATAACAGACAGTGCAACAAAAAGGAACAGCAAGCTATATTCAGTTAGGTAACTTTGATTCATTGAATGTAAATCTCCTGAAATTTACCAATAAATTATCTATATAATATAAATGTTCTATACTTTAGTTAGAGATTCAAGTTTATTTATTACTTTTGCTTTTAATTCTTTTGCTTCCATAATATCTGGAGATTTGCCTTGTTTTTTCTTATCCCAAAGCACTTCATTATCAACAGTTACTTTAAAAGCTCCAGCAGTCCCAGGTTTCAATGATATAGCTATTGCAGTACCTGCTGCTTGGAAAAGTTCACTGGTCATCCATGCTGCTAAATTAGCGTAAC
>TARA_B110000438_G_scaffold86649_1_pt1 | contig 20059 bp, 14 predicted proteins | sample TARA_B110000438 | Tara Oceans TARA_B110000438 (sample SAMEA4398413) | marine metagenome | biome: Polar Biome; feature: [MES] marine water layer (ENVO:01000295) within the mesopelagic zone...; material: water (ENVO:00002006), including particulate matter (ENVO:01000060) such as...... | reverse complement strand
CTTTAGCTGCAGGGTTTGCTTTAGCTGCAGGTTTTGCTTTAGCTGCAGGTTTAAATTCTGAATCACCCCATAAAGATTGTATTTTTTCTACTGCTTTTACAGGGATTACAATATTTTTAGGCCTAATTAATCTATATGCATTAATCGAAGAAGCTTCCATAACTTCAACATTATTAATATTTTCGCATGATTTTTGTAAAACTAAATCATTTCCTTCTGTAAGTAATAAAACAGAACCTTTAAGTTCTAACTTATTAATATAATCAATCATAATTTTAGTTGAAGGAGAATCTTTTAAAGGAAATTCATCAATTATATTAACCTCTGAATCTTTAATTTTTGCAGAAAGTGCAATTTTCAAAGCTTTATTTTTCATCTTTTTATTTAATGATTTTCTAATGTCTTTAGGATGAGGCCCGTGAGCTACTCCTCCTCCAACCATAATTGGAGACCTTTTTGAACCTACTCTAGCCCTACCACTACCTTTTTGAGGCCTAAGCTTTTGGTTAGCATAATTTACATTAGCTCTGGTTTTTGTTCCTTTTGTCCATTGCCTTTGATTAGCTAAATAAATATATATAGTTTGATGAAGCAAATCTTCATTTAACTCTAAATTCCAAACTGAGGGATCTAAAATCAAAGTTTTATCAGCTTTTCCCGATTTATTTTTTATACTAATTTCCAAAATATACCTTTTCTTTAAATAATTATGATTGAATATCAACCCTTAAAGTAGAACCATTATAACCTGGGATTGCTCCTTTGATTAAAATTATATTGTTTGCAGAATCAACTTTTACTACTCGTAATCCTTTTACTGTAGATTTTGCGTTACCATAATGCCCTGGCATTTTTTGACCAGGCCACACCCTTCCTGGAGAAGAACCCGCACCAATAGAACCAATAGCTCTATGCCTGTCAGATTGACCATGTGTTTTTGGTCCACCTTTAAACCCATATCTTCTTACTCCACCAGAAAAGCCTCTTCCCTTACTAGTGCCTGAGACTTTAACTTTTTTTACTTCTGAAAATATTTCTGAAGTTATTTGTTGCCCTACTTCTGGTTCAGTTGAAAGGTCTGATTCAAATTCTTGAAGAATAGAAAATTTTCCACCAGATCTTTCCTGATGTCCAGCCTGCGGCTTATTAATATTTTTTGCTTCAGAAAAACCAACTTGGACAGAGTCATAACCGTCCTTAGCTAATGTTTTAACTTGCGTTATTGTACAAGGACCAGCCTGAACAACTGTAACAGGTAAGGCTTTACCATTATCATCATAAATGATTGACATACCTAATTTTTTTGCGATTATACCTTTGATTGTCATAATTTCCTTTAAAGCTTAATAGCTATATCTACTCCAGATGGAACAGTCAAACTTGTCAATGAATCAATAGTTTTTGAAGATGGCTCCAATATATCAATTAATCGTTTGTGCGTTCTTAACTCAAAATATTCTCTTGAGTCTTTATTTACATGAGGAGATCTTATTACTGTAAACATTCTTTTTGTTGTTGGCATTGGAACTGGTCCAGCTACCTTAGCGCCTGTTCTCTCTGCCGTTTCTAAAATTTGCTGAGCAGAAACATCTAAAACCCTATGATCAAAAGATTTTAATATTATTCTCATTTTTTGGGTTGGTGGCATTATTTTTCCTTTCCTTTACCTGAAATTTCAGTGGCTATATGATTTGGGACTTTTGCATAGTGATCTAATTCCATGGAAAAGCTTGCTCTTCCTGTAGTCAAAGATCTTAAAGTAGTTGCATATTGGAAGGTTTCACCAAGTGGAACATGGGCTTTTACAGCCTGCGAATTAGCTTGCTGCTCCATTGATAAAATTTGAGCTCTTCTTGAATTTAAATCTCCTAAACAGTCACCTAAAAATTCTTCTGGAGTAACAATATCTATTTTCATAATAGGCTCTAATAAAGAAGGAGAACCCGCAGTCATTGCAGATTTAAATGCCATAGATCCTGCTATTTTGAATGCCATTTCTGAAGAATCAACGTCATGATGTGAGCCATCAGTCAATACAGCCTTAACATCTACTACAGGGTACCCTGCAATAACACCACTAGTTGCAGCTTCTCTAAATCCAGATTCAATAGGTTTATAATATTCTGTTGGCAGTGTAGCACCAGTGATTTCTGATTCAAATAAAATACCAGAACCTGGTTCCAAAGGCTCAATTCTTAATGTACAGTCTCCATATTGCCCCTTACCACCTGATTGTCTAATAAATTTACCTTGTTTTTCAGAAGCAACCGTTATAGTTTCTCTATATGCAACCTTAGGGGCTCCCTGTATAGCATCAACATCAAATTCTCGTCTAAGCCTTTCAACTATTACATCTAAATGTAATTCTCCCATTCCAGCTAATACAGTTTGTCCAGATTCTTCATCAGTCCATGTTTGCAGAGTAGGATCTTCACCTACTAATCTAGCAAGAGATTCTCCCATTTTATCTTGATCTGAACGAGTTTTAGGCTCAACAGCAACAGATAATACTGGTGCTGGAAAATTTATTGACTCTAGAAGTAAAGGATTAGATTGATCACACAAAGTATTCCCTGTTACTGCATCCTTAAGTCCAATTGCAGCAACTATTTCACCTGCAGTAGCCTGTTTTATTTCTTCTCTGGAGTCTGCATGCATTTTCATCAATCTACCGGCTCTTTCTCTAGACCTGGTAGAAGAATTATATATATTTGAACCTGATTCAAGTACTCCAGAATAAATTCTTAAATAAACTAATCTTCCAACATGCTGATCTGTTACTGTTTTGAAAACCAAAGCACTAAAAGGATCTTTAACGTCAGGCTGTCTTTCAATTTCAATCGAATCATCCGTTGGATCTGTTCCTTTTATAGAAGGAACATCTACTGGAGATGGAAGGTAATCAATAACTGCATCTAGCAAAGGATGAACACCCCTATGCCGCAAAGCAGAACCACACAAAACAGGAAAAATTTGTAGACTTATAACAGCTTTTCTTAGTGCTAATTTTAATTCTTCAACAGATATTTCTTGGTCATCTAAAAATTTATCCATCAATGCGTCATCTGTTTCAGCTATTTTTTCTATAAGTTCGCTTCTATATTTTTCTACATCTTCTTTAAATTCATCAGGCACATCTGTTTCCACATGCTCAACAGCATCTTCAGATTCATATATAAAAGCTTTTCGATCTATCAAATCTATCATGCCCTTAAAATTAGATTCTGCCCCAATAGGAATTTGTATAGGCACTGCATTAGCACCTAGTCTGTCATGTACTGTTTTAACCGAGAAATAAAAATCAGCCCCTAAGCGATCCATTTTATTAACAAAAACCATTCTAGGGACACCGTAGTCATTTGCTTGTCTCCAAACAGTTTCAGATTGAGGTTGTACACCAGAAACAGATTCAAGAACTACAACGCCTCCATCTAAAACTCTTAGCGACCTTTGCACTTCGGCAGTAAAGTCAACGTGACCAGGAGTATCAATAATATTTACTTGATAGTCCTTCCAAGAAGCATTTGTTGCTGCAGAACCTATAGTTATACCTCTTTCTCTTTCTAGAGACATAAAATCCATAACTGTAGTACCGTCGTCAATATCGCCAATTTTATAGGTCTCTCCGGTAAAATACAGTACTCTTTCAGTAACTGTAGTTTTACCTGCATCTATATGAGCTATAAAACCAATATTTCTTGTTTTTGATAAATCTTTAATTTCTGCCATTTTTTTCTCTTTGATTACCATCTATAATGAGCAAATGCTCTATTAGCTTCTGCCATTCTATGTGAATCTTCTTTCTTCTTTATTGCATTACCTGTATTATTCACTGCATTCATAAATTCTTGATAAAGAGCATCTGTTATAGTAGTTCCTTTATTACCCCTTGCAGCTTCAACAACCCAACGATGTGCTAAAGCAACTCTTCTTTTAGGCCTTATTTCAACAGGCACTTGGTAAGTTGCACCACCTACTCTTCTTGGTTTAACTTCAAGCGTAGGCATTGTATTTCTCATTGCTTCATCAAAAAGTTCTATTCCAGGTCTCTTGACTTGTTTTTCAAGCTTATCTATAGCTAAATAAACAGCTTTACGTGCAACAGATTTTTTTCCACCTATCATAAGCCTATTTATAAATTTTGAAAGCTCAACACTTCCATATTTAGGATCAGGATTTATTTTTCTTACTACAGATTTTCTTCTTCTAGACATATGTCAAAGTTTCCTTATTTAGCTTCTCTAATTGCACCATATTTACTTCTACCTCTTTTACGACCTTCAACTCCAGACGTATCTAAAGCACCTCGTATAATATGATATCTTACTCCAGGTAGGTCTCTTACTCTTCCACCTCTGATCAAAACTACTGAATGCTCTTGAAGGTTATGCCCTTCACCTGGAATATATGCTGTTACTTCCATACCGTTAGTTAATTTAACCCTTGCAACTTTTCTTAAAGCTGAGTTAGGTTTTTTTGGAGTAACTGTTCTTACTTGTAGGCAGACACCTCTTTTTTGAGGACTACCATCAAGGTCATTTGTCATTTTTTTCGTTAAGGAATTATATCTAAATCTCAAAGCTGGAGATTTAGCTTTTTTTCTCCCAGATGATCTAGGTTTTTTTATCAATTGATTCACTGTAGGCATTATTCACAATCCTCTATATTTTTTTACAAGCCTTTACTTCATAAAATTTATGAATAATAAAAGCTTATTGTTACCACAAACTACTAGTATACGAATTTTATTTATAAAACGTCAATCAAAAAAAGTTAAATTTCTAACTATTTTTTTTTTATTTTGATTTTACTAACCACTTTTTAGATGTAACATTAGTTTCATATAAAAAATATTTTTGTAATTTATTATGTTTGATAGAATTTTTTTAGTTGGCTTTAATATTAGATCTGAGGATCGTTTAATTAAAATTTTAGATGAAAGTTTTCATTCGTCTAGAATAATTAGTATTAAAGACTTCAAGATTGACCAAAATTCAAACGAGCAAGTTACTTACCAAATTAATAAAGAGCAAAGTCATCCTTTGCTTAGCCATGATGAAGAAAAAGAGTCAATTATTAATATTGAAATGGAAGATTTATCAATAATTAATCTGCCATACACCTACTCTAAGGAATTTTCCAGCCTTATTGAAACTAACATTAGTAAAATTTTATCAATTGAAAACTTCTCTATATACGAAAGCTATTTATTAAATAATAATAACAATGATCAAATTATTTCAATACCTACAAATAATAATGACTTGGCTATGAGAATTCAGATAGCAAACGAAAATTTAAAAATAAGTAAAAAAAATACTTCACAATCAGAAAAAATAATTCAATATAAAAACTTAAAAATTGATACTGAAAAATATCTTGTTACGCTTGAGAATAAAAAAATTGATCTTACATTTAAAGAACTAGAATTACTAAAAGTATTAGCTTCCAACCCAGGTAGAGTTTTTTCTAGAGAAAACTTATTAAAAAATATCTGGGATTATGACTACTATGGAGGTACTAGAACCGTAGATGTTCACGTTAGAAGATTAAGAAGAAAAATAGAGGATCATAAAAATAATTTTATAGAAACAATATGGAATGTTGGATATAAATTTAATGAAATCAAGTCAGGAAATATAAATGAATAAGAATTCAGACACTAAAGAATTTATTTTAAAGCAAGCTAGTGAGCATGATGTAAAATTTATCAGATTATGGTTTACAGATATATTAGGAAGACTTAAAGGCTTTGCAATTAATGTTGAAGATTTAGAAGATTGTATTGATAAAGGTGTTATTTTTGATGGAGGAGCCATAGAGGGCTTAGCAAGAGCAACTGAATCAGACACTCTAGCTATTCCAGACTTAAGTACTTGGCAAATTTTACCTTGGAGGCCTGATTCAAATTCAGTAGCTAGGTTATTTTGTAACTTAAAAAGCTTTGATAATAGTGACTCTATTGTTGATAGTAGAAAAGTTCTCCAAGACAAATTAATGGAAGCAAATAAATCAGGTTTGAAATTTTATGTAGGTCCAGAAATAGAATATTATTTTCTTGATAATAATAAAGACATTATAGAAGGTGATGATGCTGGATATTTTGATCAAACTTCTGCTGATAACAAAGGCTCTAATTTGAGAAGAGAATGTGTATTAAATTTAGAACAAATGGGTATTCCTGTAAGAAGTTCTCATCATGAAGTATCTTCTGGGCAGCATGAAATAAGTCTAAAGCATACTGATGCTTTAACAATGGCAGATTCTATAGTAACTACTAGATTAGTGGTAAAGCAAACAGCTATAAAACATGGAGGATTTGCTACTTTTATGCCAAGACCTTTTGAAAATTTAAATGGTAGTGGTTTACATTTTCACTTATCTTTGTACGAAGGTGAAAATAATGCTTTTGCTGGAAAGAAAAATAAACCATTATCTAAGTTTGGAGAAGAATTTTTAGCAGGTTTACTACATTATTCTTCAGAGATGGCTTTAGTAACAAATCAATGGTTAAATTCATATAAAAGACTAGTTCCAAACTTAGAAGCTCCAGTTGCTGGAATGGGAAAAGAAGTAAAAATATCTAATATTGTAAGGATTCCACATATAAATAAAGGTGACTTAGATAATTCTAGGATAGAATTTAGATTACCTGATTCAGCTTGCAATCCTTATTTAGCATTATCAGCTATTCTTCATGCTGGAATGGAAGGGATAAAAAATAATTTAGTAGTTCCAAAAAACTGGGAGTCAAATATTCCAAATACTCTGTATGATGCAATTAAAGAATCTCAAAAAGGTAATTTTCTACAGGACGCTATTGGGATAGATGCTTATAATAGTATACTAATTAACAAAGAAAAAGAGTGGACAGAACACAATTTAGTTGTTACAGATTACGAAAGAGATTTCTACATGAAATTTTTATAATTTCATAGGTTTTTAAACAATGTTTTAATTCTTAAAAACTTTACAACTTAAAGCTAAAAATGAAAACGAAAGAAAAACTACTTAATAATTTAAAAAACCTTCAAACTAAAGGCTTATGTACATATCATCTGGAAAAAGATGCATGTGGAGTGGGTGTTGTTGCAAACATTAAAGGGATAAAGTCAAATAGTATTGTAAAAGATTCCCTTAAAGTATTAGTTAATCTTGAGCATAGAGGCGCATGTGGGTGTGATCCTGAAACAGGTGATGGAGCAGGTATAACCTTGCAAATTCCAGATAAATTTTTTAGAAAAGAACTAGCCAAAAATGGACTTGATTTACCAAAAGAAGGGGATTATGCCACAGGTATAATATTTCTACCAAGAAATAAGAAAATTCAAAATGAAATTATTAATATAATTTCTGAAACTTTAAACCAAGAATCAACAAAAATACTTTTATTAAGAGATATTCCTAATAACCCGAGCGCTATTGGTGAGTGGTCAAAAGATGCTATGCCTGATATCAAACAGATTTTTATTGAAAATACTGGCAACCTAAATGACGAAGAATTTTCAAGAGAATTATATATATCAAGAAAAAAAATTGAAAAAGAAATAACTAAAATAAAAAATCAAGAAAATAGCATCATTCTAGATAGTGAATTTTATATATGTTCTTTATCTAATAAAATTATAATTTATAAAGGGCTATTAAAAACTGAACAGGTTTCTAATTTTTATTTAGATCTTCAGTCACCTGATATAGAAAGTTGCTTTGGACTTGTCCACTCTAGATTTTCTACTAATACATTAGGTTCTTGGAAATTAGCTCATCCATACAGAATGTTAGCTCACAACGGAGAAATAAATACTGTAAGAGGTAATAGAAACTGGATAAAGGCTAAAGAACATAATTTAATAAGTAAAAATTTCCCTAATAACTCTGACATTTTACCTATTTGTGAAGAAGATGCTTCAGATACTGCTTCTCTAGACAATGTATTTGAACTTTTATTCCATGGAGGAAGACCAATTGAACATGTTGCTTCAATGATGATTCCTGCTGCTTGGGATCATAATAAGCACATGGATCAAAAAACTAGAGATTTTTATCAATATCATGCAGGACTAATGGAACCTTGGGATGGCCCAGCAATGGTCGCATTTACGGATGGAAATAAATTAGGAGCTTGCTTAGACAGAAATGGATTTAGACCTTTCAGATATACAGTAACTAAAGATGACATTTTAGTTATGTCATCAGAAACTGGAGTTTTAGAGATAGATTCAAAAAATATAAAATTAAAATCTCGAATGACACCTGGTAAAGGATTTCTTGTTGACTTTGAAGAAGGAAGAATTATTGATTCAGAAGAAATAATGAATAGACTAGTTAATCAAAGTCCTTATACTGAATGGATCAAAAAAAATTCAATAAACTTAGACGAAATTGAAGAAACTCATAAATCTATACCTTTTGTTGGAGCAAATCTTTTAGAACAACAAGTTGCATATGGGTACTCGAATGAAGATATAAATTTAATCATAAAACCAATGAGCGATACCGGAAGTCAACCTAATGGATCTATGGGAAATGATGCTCCCTTAGCAGTCCTATCTGACAAGCCTCAAAATTTATACTCTTACTTCAAACAATTATTTGCTCAAGTTTCGAACCCTCCTTTGGATCCGATCAGAGAAAAAATGGTTACTCAAACAAGTATTTTAATAGGGAAAAGAGAGAATTTATTATCTGAAACTTCTAAGCATGCAGAGTTGCTAAAAATAGAGCGACCTATCATGTTAAATGAAGAGTTGATAAAGCTTTTAAGTATTAATCATGAAGGAATAAAAGCAAAAAAAATATCCACTCTTTTTGACGTAAGTATAGGTAAAAAAGGATTTGAGGAAGCTCTAGAAAAAATAAAATTAGATGCAGAATTATTGATAGAAAAAGGTGTTTCAATAATTGTTCTTTCTGACAGAGGAGTTGACGAAAAAAACGCAATGTTACCTTCTCTTTTGGTAGCAGGAACATTACATCATCATTTAATTAGAAAAAACTTAAGAGATAAAGTTGACATAATATATGAAACAGGTGAGCCAAGAGAAGTTCATCATTTTGCGCTATTATTTGGATATGGTGTATCTGCAATTAATCCGTTTATAGCACTTGATACAGTAAGAGACTTTTCTGAAGAAAAGTCAATTAAAAAAAATCTTGAAAATTTTTGTAAAGCCTCTATAGCAGGAGTATTAAAAACAATGTCAAAGATGGGTATATCTACATTACAAGGATATATGGGGGCTCAACAATTTGAAGCATTAGGTATTAGTGAAAGTTTAATTGAAAAAAGTTTTACTTGGACTTCTTCAAGAATAGAAGGAGTAGGAAATGAAGAAATTTGTGATGACTACCTACTTTTTCATAATAATGCTTTTTCTAAATCAAAAATTCCTTCTAATCTAAAGCTTGATTTAGGAGGGCTATATTTATGGAGAGGGACAGGAGAAAGACATATGTGGTCTCCTGAAACAATTTCTTTACTACAAAAAGCATCTACTCAAAATGATCATGAAACATATAAAGAGTTTGAAGAAGTTGCTAATAAAGATTATTACGGAGATATAAGTATAAGAAACTTATTAGAAATAGATTATGAAAATTCCAAATCTATTAGTATTGACGAAGTAGAAAGCGAGTTAGAAATTCTTAAAAGATTTGCGACTGGAGCTATATCTCTAGGTTCTATTTCTAGGGAAGCGCATGAAACTTTAGCAATTGCAATGAATAGAATTGGAGCTAGATCAAATACAGGAGAAGGTGGCGAAGATGAAATTAGATTTAAGCCAGACACAAATGGAGACTCTAGGAATTCTGCTGTTAAACAAGTAGCATCTGGAAGGTTTGGAGTAACAACAAACTACTTGGTTAACTCTAAAGATATTCAAATAAAAATGGCTCAAGGAGCAAAACCTGGTGAAGGTGGAGAAATACCAGGACATAAAATTTCAGAATATATTGCTTCTATAAGAAAGACTACTCCAGGAGTTGAACTAATATCTCCTCCACCTCACCATGACATATATTCGATTGAGGATATGGCACAATTAATTCATGATTTAAAAAATGTTAATGAAGATGCTAGAATCCATGTTAAACTTGTTTCAGAAGTTGGTGTTGGAATCATTGCAGCAGGAGTCTCGAAAGGTAAAGCAGATGTGGTTTTAATATCTGGATTTTCTGGAGGTACAGGCGCTTCTCCTTTGTCATCAATTAGACATGCTGGTCTTCCATGGGAGCTAGGTGTTGCTGAGACTCAACAAATTCTTGTTGAGCAAGGACTTAGAGATAGGATTACACTTCAAACTGATGGGCAACTAAAAACTGGAAAAGATGTGGCTATAGCTACTATGCTTGGAGCTGAAGAATGGGGAATAGCAACGGCATCATTGATCACAATGGGCTGTATTATGCTAAGAAAATGTCATTTAAATACATGTTCTGTAGGTGTGGCAACTCAGGATCCTGAATTGAGAAAATTATTCAAAGGAACACCTGAAGCTGTAGTAAATTATTTTAAATTTATTACTCAAAGTCTTAGGGAAGAAATGGCTAAACTAGGATTTAAAACGGTTGATGAAATGGTTGGAAGAGTTGATAGGCTAAAACAAAGAAACGATATAGATCATTGGAAGGCAAAAAAAATAGATCTTTCAAGGATCTTATATAAACCTAAAGGAATTGAAGGACAAAAAAATTATTGTACAACACCACAAGACCATCAACTAGATATAGCTTTAGATAATAAAATTTTAAAAGAAATCAATTTAGAAAATATATCCACAAAAAAACAAGTGCTCAATTATAAAATAAATAATATAAACAGGACAGTTGGAGCATTAATCTCAGGAAAAATCACAAAAAAATATGGTGAAAAAGGAATTCCATACGATAATCTTAAAATAAATTTTGAAGGCTCAGCTGGACAAAGTTTTGGAGCGTTTTTATCTAAAGGGATTTTCCTTAATCTTAAAGGTGATGCTAATGATTATTTTGGGAAAGGACTTTCTGGAGGAAAAATATCAATAAGTCCTTTTAGTAGAAATCCTGATTTTATTCCTGAAGAAAATATAATCATAGGTAATGTAGCTCTTTACGGATCTACTGGAGGAGAGGTTTATATTAACGGTAAAGCAGGAGAAAGATTTTGTGTTAGAAACTCAGCAGCAGAAGCGGTTGTTGAAGGGATTGGAAATCATGGTTGTGAATATATGACTGGAGGTACAGTTGTAGTTTTAGGAGAAGTGGGAAGTAATTTTGCAGCAGGTATGAGTGGTGGAATTGCATATATTTATGATCCAAAATCAACTTTTATAAAAAATTTCAATTCTGAGCTTTCTGATCTTGAAAATGTTTTATTGAAATCTAAAGATGAGGAAAAATTAATAAAATTAATAAAAAATCATATGAAATATACAAAATCTAACGTGGCAGCTAATATAATTGAGAATTGGAAAATTGAAATTAAAAATTTTAAAAAAGTAATTCCTAGAGATTACGCTAAAATATTAGAGAAAAGATCATCTAAACAAAGAGAAAAAATCAATGGGTAACATTTCAGGTTTTAAAAACCAAAAAAGAAAAACTGAACAAAGAAAGCCAGTTGAAAAAAGAGTACAAAACTGGCAAGAAATTTATGTTCCTTGGACAAAGAAGGAAACTGCAATCCAAGCGTCTAGATGTATGGACTGTGGAGTTCCTTTTTGTAACAATGGGTGCCCATTAGGAAATTTAATTCCAGAATTTAATGATCTTGTTTATAATCAGGACTGGCAATCTGCATATGAAAGATTATCTGCAACTAATAATTTCCCAGAATTTACTGGAAGAATATGTCCAGCCCCATGTGAAGCCTCATGTACTTTATCTATAAATAGTGATCCTGTATCAATCGAAATGATTGAAAAAAATATCATTGAGAAAGCCTGGGAATCAGGATTTGTTAAACCTGAAATTCCACTTATCAGAACAAATAAAAAAGTAGCTGTAATAGGATCTGGACCTGCTGGACTTGCTGCATCTCAACAATTAAATAGAGCTGGGCATAATGTTACTGTATATGAAAGAAGTGAAAATCCAGGAGGGCTATTAAGGTATGGTATACCAGAATTCAAATTAGAAAAAAATATTGTTCAAAGAAGAATTGATCTGCTAATTCAAGAAGGAATTAAGTTTAAATGTTCAGTAAATGTAGGAATAGATATTTTAGCAAAAGAATTATCAAATGAATTTGATGCTATATGTCTTGCTGGAGGCTCAACTGTTCCAAGAGATTTACCTATTAATGGTAGAGAATTAGACGGTATTCATTTTGCAATGGATTTTCTTTCAGAACAAAATAAATGGAATGATAACCCTAAAGATAGAAACATAACTGCAAAAAATAAAAATGTAGTAATAATTGGTGGAGGAGATACAGGAGCAGATTGTTTAGGAACTTCCATTAGACAAGGTGCTAAAAGTATTACTCAAATAGAAATCATGCCAGAACCTCCTGAATTTCGAATAAATAGTAATCCTTGGCCAGAATGGCCAATGGTACTTAGAACTTCTTCAGCTCATGAAGAGGGTGGGGATAGGCAGTATAGTATACTAACAGATCATTTCTCAGGTAAAAATAAACTAGAAAAGCTAGTTTGTGAAAAAGTTGAGTGGGAAAAAGATATTACTTCTGGTAGATTTAATATGAAAAAAATAGAGAATAGTAAATTTGATATTAAATCAGAATTAGTTCTTTTAGCTATGGGATTTGTCCATCCACTACAAGAGGGATTACTTTCTGACTTAAATGTAGAATTTGATGGTAGAGGAAATGTTAAAACTGACAGCAATATGATGACAAATGTATCTAAAGTATTTTCTTGTGGCGATATGGAAAGAGGTCAATCATTAGTAGTTCACGCAATAGCAAGTGGTAGATCATGTGCAAAAAAAATTGATACTTATCTAGAAGGATCATCAAATTTGCCTGATGTAAGAGGATATTTTAGAAAATTAAACACAAAATAGATTTATGGAATTAAGATGTCTAATATTAAGATATCAATGAATCAAATAAATACTAAAGTTGGCGCTTTAGATTATAATTCTAATAAAATAATTGAAGGTATAAAAGAAGCAGAATCTAAAAACTGCGATATTGTCTGTTTTCCAGAACTTACAATTACAGGATACCCACCTGAAGACTTGGTATTAAGTAATTTATTTGTTGAAAATAATCTCTTAGCTTTAAAAAAAATCACTAAACATACTAAAAATATTACGACTATTTTAGGTTTTATAGATCAAGACAAAGCTGGTATTTATAATGCAGCTGCAATAATTTCTAATCAACAAATAATTGCAACTTATAGAAAAAATAAGCTACCAAATTATGGAGTATTTGATGAAAAAAGATACTTTAATAAAGGTGATAAAATTGTAATACTTAAAAATAAAGGAATTAAGATAGGTATTAGTATTTGCGAAGATATATGGGAAGATTATGAAGTATGCAAAATAGAGTCCAGTTTAGGGTGTAATGTTTTAATAAATATAAATGGTTCACCTTTTGATATAAATAAAAAACATATAAGAGATTCTCATTTATCTAATGTAGCAAAAGACTGTAATTCTCATCTAGTATATATAAACTGCATAGGAGGGCAAGATGAGCTTGTTTTTGATGGAAGTTCTTCTGTTTATAATAATTTAGGAGAAAAAATCTTTTCTCTTCCTAGTTTTATTGAAAAAAATGAAACTATTAATATAGATATTTCAGAAAAAACATATACACCATATAATAAAAATTCCAAAAATGGATACAAGATTATTGAAAAAAATATTAATTTAAAAAATAAAGAGAGTAAAAATACATACATAAATTCTTACTCTGAAGGCTTAGAAGATATATTAAGTGCTTTAGTATTGGGGACAAAAGATTATGCTGAAAAAAATGGTTTTTCTAAATGTTTAATCAGTTTATCTGGAGGTATTGATTCTGCGCTAGTAACAGTAATAGCTGCAAAGGCATTAGGTCCAGAAAATATAAAAGTAGTAAATCTCCCTTCTAAATATTCTTCTGATCATTCAATTTCTGATTCAGAAAAACTTTGCAAAAATATAGGATTAAATCTAATAAATATTCCTATATTAAATACTCATAATGAATTCCTTAAAAGTCTTGAATTTATATTTAAAGATACTGAAGAGAATAATGCTGAAGAAAATTTGCAAGCTAGAATAAGAGGAAATTTTATAATGGCTATTTCAAATAAATTTTCTTGGTTAGTACTATCTACAGGTAATAAATCAGAAATGGCTACAGGCTATGCTACGTTATATGGCGATATGGCTGGAGGATTTTCTGTATTAAAAGATGTGCCAAAAACATTAGTTTATGAACTATCAAATTATATAAATAGAGTTTCAAAAAAAGAAATTATCCCTAAAAATATAATTCATAAATTACCTTCTGCTGAGCTAAAATCTGATCAATTCGATAAAGATACATTACCTGATTATGATATTTTAGATCAAATAATTGAATCATATATAGAAGAAAAAAACAGCGTAAATGAAATATTGAAAAACCAAAAAATTACAAAAAATATTTCAGAATCAAAAATATTAGAAATTTTAGCTATGATAGATAGAAATGAGTATAAAAGACGTCAATCTTCTCCTGGAATAAAGATAACTCCCTTAGCGTTTGGAAGAGATAGGAGATACCCTATTTCGTCTCAATATAAATATACGTATAGAAATTTCTTTTCTTCATAAAAAATTCACATTTTTAATATAAAATTATTATATGATAAAAAAATATTTTTTAATAATTTTAATTTTATTTTCTATTTTAGCCTGTGACAATCAAAACTGGGAGCCCAATTTGATTACAGAAATATCAAGTGATGAAATTACCAATAGTCTAGAAATACACTATAGAAATATTTTCAACTCAGCTTCAAAATCTGTAGTCCAAATAAATATATTTTCTCAAGATTCATACGGTATTCCTATTACAAAAATTGGTTCAGGGTCAGGATTTATGTGGGATAATCAAGGGCATATTCTAACCAATTATCATGTCATTCAAAATGCCTTATCTAATCAATCTCCTATTATTATTAGAACAATAGATAATGATGAATTTCTAGCAAAAGTTATCGGATGGGATTCTTCCTCTGATTTAGCAATAATAAAAATTTCTGAAAACTCATTAAATGAAGCAATAAGTATCCTTAATCCATTAGAATTATATGATTCAAATTTGATAAATACAGGAGACCTTACAATTGCAATAGGGAATCCATTTGATCAAGAGTTTACTATGACTTCAGGTATTGTAAGTGCTATCGGAAGATCTTTAGATTCAACCTTTACTCCATATAAAATACCAAGTGTAATTCAAACAGATGCAGCTATTAATCCAGGGAATTCTGGTGGCCCCTTATTAAATAAGGAAGGTCAAGTTATTGGAATAAATACTCAAATCAAAAGTGATTCAAGGCAAAACTCAGGAGTTAGTTTCGCAGTGCCTATAAATTTAGCAAAAAAAGTAGTCCCTAATATTATTGCAGGAAATAAACATGAATATTCTTATTTAGGAATAAATGCTCTCAATCTTGATTATGGAACAAGAATAAGAGCAGATATAGAAGAAAATTTCAAAGGAGTCTTAATTCTAAATGTTCAAGAAAATGGTCCCGCAAAAAAATCTGGCATTAGAGGTGACTCATCTATAAACAGGAATGTATTAAATTTTGATGGTGATGTAATAACTAGAATTAATAATTACAAAATAAATAGTTTTGAAGACTTAATATCTTATTTAGCTCTTAACACTGATCCCCGGGATATAGTAGAAATAGAGTTAGTAAGAAATTACGAATACATAGTAATGGAAGTTAATTTAGAAGCTAGGCCTGATTAAAACAGACAAGACACGTACATTGCATGGTTTAGAACATTTGTGCTATATTTATTGATATATTAAGTTTTGGAGAAAAAAGTGGCAAGAAAAAAAAGTAATAAAATTGAAAATGGAACATTAGATTTAACTATAGAGCAAATAGAGAAAAATTTCGGAAAAGGTGCAGTAATGCGTATGAGTGATCAATCAGAAATTGATGCTAACATACAGGTTATCCCTACAGGTTCCATAGGTTTAGATATTGCATTAGGCATAGGAGGGTTACCTCGGGGAAGAATAGTAGAAATTTTTGGAGCTGAAAGTGCAGGTAAAAGTACTTTAGCTCTTTCTTGCTTAGCTCAAGCACAAAAAAAAGGAGGTCAAGCTGCTTACATAGATGTAGAGCATGCAATGGATCCTAGCTATGCAAAAAAAATTGGAGTTAACAATCAAGAATTATTAATATCTCAACCAAATTCTGCAGAAGAAGCACTAGAAATAACCGATCATCTAGTAAACTCAGGAGCATTAGACATTATTGTAATCGACTCGGTTGCGGCACTTGTTCCGAGGGCAGAACTAGAAGGCGAGATGGGAGATTATCATATAGGTGCACAAGCTAGATTGATGTCTCAAGCATTAAGAAAACTCACAGCAACTGTTCATAAAACAAATACTACTTGTGTATTTATAAATCAATTAAGAGAAAAAGTTGGTGTGATTTTTGGATCCCCCGAAGTAACTCCTGGAGGGAGAGCACTAAAATTTTATAGTTCAGTGAGGATAGATCTAAGAAGATCTGAGTCTATAAAAATAGGTGAAGAATTAGTTGGAAATAAAGTTAGAGTTAGAGTTGTTAAAAATAAAGTTGCACCACCATTTAAAAAATCTGAAATAGAAATACTTTATAATGAAGGGATTTCTAAAGAAGGAGAACTTCTTGATATTGGAGTAGAAAAAAATATAGTAGAAAAAAGTGGGTCCTTTTATTCTTTTGAAGGAGAAAGATTAGGACAAGGAAGAGAATCAGTACGAAAATTTCTTAAAAATAATCCTCAGATATCACAAAAAATAGAAGATCTTATAATGAATCCAACAAACTCAGAGGTGGCTGAAAGTCAGGATAATTCAGAAGCTTTAGGATAGAAATATTCGTAAAATAAATTTTTCATGTAAAATCTAAATGTGGGAATTTTAATAATAATCATACTGTTTGCCTTATTAGGTAGCGCATTTATAAGTGCTTCTGAAGCTTCAATCATAGCTGTAAATAAAGTAAGAATAAAACACCTTTCTGATCAGGGTAATAAAAAAGCTAAAGCAATTGTAACTACACTAAATCAAAATGAAAAGTTTTTTGGAACTTTGTTGTTATTTGGGAATTTACTAAATATTTTAATAGCGACTCTAATAAGTGCATTAATAATTAATTTTTTAGGAAAAGGTTCTGTAAATGGTGTGATAATTTCAACTGGTATTTCTACAATTCTTATAGTTACATTTGGTGAATTAACTCCAAAATCTCTTTCAACAAGAGTAGCGGATAAATGGTCATTATTAGTAATAAATATTATAAGAGTAATGATGTATGTTTCTGGACCTGCTGTATGGACTTTTACACTCATTCCAAAAATAATTACTAGAACATTTTTAAAATCAACTTTAGAAGAAAATTTAGCTGTAACAACTGGTGAATTAAGAAAATTAATTGATATAGGTGAGGAAGAAGGAACAGTTGAATCATCACAAGGAGAAATGTTAGAAAATATTTTTAGATTCAGCGAAACAGAAATCAAAGATATAATGACACCTAGGCCCGAGATTGTTTGGATAGAAGAAAGCACTTCAATTAGTAATTTTTTAAAAATATACAAAAAAAATCCTCACACTAGATTCCCTGTATGTAAGGAAACTCTGGATGAAATCGTTGGAATAATAAGCGTAAAAGATATAATGCTTTATTTATCAAATGGGAACATAGATCAATCTAAGTCAATAAGTAATCTGATTAGGGAGCCTATGTTTTCACCCGAAATGAAAATTCTTGACGAACTACTTGAAGAATTTCAAAACACTGGCAACAAAATGACTTTAGCAATAGATGAGTTTGGTGATATTTCAGGAATATTAACACTATCAAGATGTATAGAAAAAATAGTTGGTGATGTTGGAGAAGAAGGTGAAAGGCCTATAAAAAAAATAATCAAATCTGGTTCTGATACGTACTTAATTGACGCAAGTGTTTCAATAGATGAAATAAACGATGAAATTAAAATCAATATTCCTGAAGGAAGATATGAAACCTTAGCAGGATTTATTATTGATATGTTACAAACGATTCCTGAAATCAATACAAGAACAAATTTTAAAGGATATAGATTTACAATTTTGGAATTACAAAAAAATAAAATTTCAAAAGTTCAAATAAGAGTACCTTTAGGACAAGTAAAGAAAAATGTTATCAAACTCTGATCTTATTAAACACTTAAAAACACAAATTCCTACGAAAATTGTTAAAGGTGAAGAAAAAATTATTATCGGTTATTCTGGAGGTCCTGATTCTAGATTTCTTTTAGAAAAATTAGTTAAAATTATTAAGAATCCAGAAAAAAATATAATTGTTTGCCATCTAAATTATAAAATTAGAAATTCTGAATCTGATTTAGATCAAAAGTTAGTTGAAAAAACCTGCAAAGATATGAATCTAACTATAGAAAATTTTACTTATGATCTTAGTAAAGAAAAAAAAGGAATTCAAGAAAAAGCTAGAGATCTGAGATTTGAAGTATTTTTCAAGCTATCAGAGAAATATTCTACTAACTATATATTTTTAGGACATAATCTTGATGATCATATAGAAACAATATTATTAAACATAATAAGAGGAACAAACATAAATGGCTTGTATGGGATTAAAAATAAATCAACAATAAAGTCTTTAGATAAAAAAATTCATATTATAAGACCACTTTTAAATATAAAAAAACAAGATATTTCTAAGTATTGTGAAGATAATAATTTAAAATTTAGAATAGATTCATCCAATAATTCAACTAACTATTCTAGAAACCTAATAAGAAACAATGTTATTCCTGAGTTTAAAAAAATAAATCCTAAAGTGTTGGAGTCTATAGATTCTTTATCCAAAGGTATTAAAAATATTTCAAAAGAAATAATCATAAAGTTTGGAGAGTTTAAAGGTTTATCACTTTCTTTAGCTAAAGAAACTATTATAGAAAGACTTAATTCTTACTCCGAAAAAAATATTTTTCTTAACAGAAATCATCATTTAATGATTGAAAATGTTTTGTTGAAAAAATCTAAATCTGAAAATCTACCTGAAGATATTATTCTTTATGAAAATGAAGGAGATTTTTTATTAAAAAAAATAATAAAGAATCAACATAAGGAAAATATAAATATTGAAGTTAGAGTCCCTTCCAAAGTTGATTTACCAACAGGAGAAACTTTAAAAATACAACTTGTAAATAATCCACAAAACATAAAAAAAAATAATTCAAATAATATATATATAAGTGAAAAGTATTTAGGACAAAAACTTTTTATTAGAAACAGGAAAGAAGGAGATAAAATCTTTCAAATTGATACAAAAACAAAAACTAGAGTAAAAAAAATTTTATCAAACCATAAAAATAAAAAAGAAAAAGAAAATGTTCTGATTTTATCAAGTGATTTTGAAATTATATGGATTTTAGGAATTCGTCAATCAATAGATTCTTACGTTAATAAATATGACAAAAAAGCTATAGAATTATCATTCCTAAAAAATTCTGTTTAAGCGAGAAGAAATATTTATTCCTGACTTCCTGCCTCTTCTTGCTATAGGAGAGCCATCGATTTCTTTAATATCTGCTCTAAAATTTATTTTAGCTCCTCTAGCTATATAGTTATCAATAGCAAAACCAGCTACTTTAGATTTCTTAGTAACAAATTTAGAAATATCTTCTGGAATCATATCCCCACTAACATATATATCTATATCATTGATCCCTTCAGATTCAAGTTTTTGAGATATTTCATCTACTAGATTTGGTGTAATACCACCTCTTTCAATAGGGGTTTCAATTCTTATACCTCTTAGTTCTTTTAATGCTTTTCCAACTTGAATAGCTTCTTCTACTTCATCTTTAAAAGTATCTATTAATACAA
>TARA_B110000438_G_scaffold100918_1_pt1 | contig 20170 bp, 16 predicted proteins | sample TARA_B110000438 | Tara Oceans TARA_B110000438 (sample SAMEA4398413) | marine metagenome | biome: Polar Biome; feature: [MES] marine water layer (ENVO:01000295) within the mesopelagic zone...; material: water (ENVO:00002006), including particulate matter (ENVO:01000060) such... | reverse complement strand
ATTGGAGCCCGCAATGCTGCCAGGTTACACCATGCTCCCCAATATTATTGCACGTGAAGACTCTAATAAAAAGTCTGTGATGAATAAAGTTAATAAGAACTGCTCAATCAAGACATGCAAATGAGTTCAGATGAGGAAGTGGAAGAAGAATTAGAAACTGAGGATGAAGTTCTTAATGAGCATAATCCAGCCCCTCCTTCTGAAAGGATTTGGATGGACGTTTATCATGATGAAGATAAAAAACTTGCAAAACACGATTGGTGTTTAGATACTGGAATAATTAAAAATTTAAGTGGAGAAGAGGCAAAACCTAAGGGATTCTACATTTTAGTATTGAATAAAATGAAGTATATGTTAGAGACAAGATTAGGTCATAAAAGTGGTGCTCCAAAATTTCCAGAATCTCAAATTAAACTGATCCTAAGTGATTTAGACAAAATAGATGGATTTTACGATAAATGGTGGCGAACTGAATCTTCACAGTTAGAAGTTTTTATTAGGGTTGTTCAAAAGAGAAGACATGATTTGTCCCAAAAGTTTATAATTGATTCGGTAACAAGGACATTAAGTGGTTGAAATAGCTCCATCAATGTTAGGCGCAAACTTCAGTGAAATGAGAAGAGATGCTGAGCTAGTAGCACCTCACTCTGCATATTTACACATGGATGTAATGGATGGTCATTTTGTACCTAATCTTACAATGGGACCTGATTTAGTAAAGTCTTTGAAAGGCATAGGAAAACTGGATGTACATCTCATGGTCACAGATCCATGTAACTTCATTAAAGATTTTAGCGATGTTGGGGCTGACTTAATTTCAGTACATGTAGAATCCAACGATCCTATGAAAGCCATCGAATTAATTAAAGAACATAATATTTTGGCAGGTATTGCATTAAATCCCTCAACCCCTTCCTCGTCAATTGAACCTTTTATAGATTCAGTGGATATGATCTTGGTGATGTCTGTAGAGCCTGGTTACTGTGGTCAGTCTTTTCACAAAGATTCGATTGAAAGAGTAAGGGCCTATCGAGAAAAGTATCCTGATAAAATTATAGAAGTAGATGGAGGCATCGGACCTGATAATGCTGGCCTTCTAGCTAAAGCTGGAGCTAATCTCCTAGTAGCAGGTAGTTCGATATTTGGCTCTTCGGATCCCGTAAGTGTCATTCGTAATATGAAAAAGGGATAGACTTATTAATTCGAAACAACATCATGGGCTGTGAATAGATTATATTATGTTATTTTAGCCTCACTTTTATGCATCACTGCGTTTCCATTTACACCAACTGCAGAAATACCTGCTGAAGATTTTACACACGCCGTATTTGGTGAAGAATTTACAGCTACTTGGTGTGTTTATTGCCCTAGTGCTGCTGAAAATTTGATGAAAATTTACGATGAAATACCTGATGAACCATATTATGACGATCAATTCTTCTTTGTTGCCCTTATAACTGATGTTAATGACAAGGCAGATGCTCGAATGGAAGATTATCCCGATGTTACAGGTTACCCTACAGTAATATTCGATGGAAACGATGAAAAAGTATCTGGAGGTCAGTCAGATACTGCTAACTATGAAAATGCAATTGACAACTGTGCCCAGAGAGAAGATACTGACATCTCACTGGAAATTGAAATGGAACATTTAGGTGCCGATCAATTAGGCGTTAGCCTTTCAATGACTTGGAATGAAGATGCTGCCTTCGGAGATCCTACATTCAATGGATATGTCAGGGCCTATATTGTCGAAAAAGTTTCTCGATACAATAATTACGACGGTGATCCTTACCATTTCGGTTTTTTAGATTATGCATTTGAAGAAAGTGTTGAATTAAATCCGCATGAAGAAATGCAATTATCAACGATTTGGGTAGGTGGAGAGCATGAAGATAAGAATGGAAATGATTTTTCAGATATCGAATATGAGAATATCAATATATTTGTAGCTTTTTTTAATGATGAATCTACCTCATCGGATAAATATGTTTTAGAAACCTCTTTTGCAATACCTCCGGAACTTGAAATATCGACTGAGACGGGTGTATTGAGTGGAAATATAAATTTACAAGGTACTGCCATCAGTGAAAAATCTGAGGTACAAAATGTGCTTTATCGTTGGAATCAAGAGGATTGGATAGATTCAGGATTACCACCATTCAATGGAGCCTTTGATATTGGAATAAATACTGAAGGGCTAACTAATGGGGAGCATCAAATATCTGTAAAAGTTACAGATGATGGAGCTACTAACGTTAACACTCTTAATGTAGAAATATTGAATGACGAAAACCCTCCAACAATAGAAATTATAGCTCCTAATGAAGCCGATATTGTCGAAGGTATTGTTGTATTGGATATTGAAACTATTGATGATAATAGTATCGGAAATGTTGAATTTAAAGTAAATCAAGGCAACTGGCGTAAGATGTATTCACGGGATGACAATGGATATATTGCAAGTTGGAATACACAAGAAGCTAATGCTGGTAACGGAGAACATGTTATCACTTTTAGATCGGTTGATAAAAGTAATAATATTGTAAAACAAGAATTAAATCTTACAGTTTTTAATGAAGAGGATGTTACTTATCCATATTTAGAAATAAAGGAACCTAAGGAAGAATTTTATAGTGCAAGAATAAATATTGAGGCTGAAGCCTCCGATCCAGAAGGAATTTTAATTGTAGAATACAGGATAAATAATGGAACATGGAAAGAGCTTGCCTATACCAATAATGAGATTTATGAAGGTACTTGGATGCCCATCATGGATGGATGGCATTGGATAGATATTAGGGCTGAAGATAATCAAGAATATGTCACAATTATTGGCTTGAAATTCGAAACAGATAGTACTCCACCCTTCATATTATTGAATTCAAACACAGCCGATGTCACTGCAAATGCAGAATTTGATCTAAGTGTTGATGATTACAGCTCACTTAACACACTCAGATATAGAATTAATAGCGGGCCATGGATCGAACTTGAAAATGACCTGGCCAATGTCCAATTTTGGTGGGACTCAACTAAATACGATGATGGAGAATGCTTAATGCAGATAGAATGTACTGACAAATGGGGAGGAACGAGTACTCTTTATCGAAATATAGATGTCAAAAATAAAGATCTCATACATTCCCTAGCTCCATCTATTATAGATTCTCAAGAATTGATTACAGTTAGTGCAATTATTGATTATATGTCTCCAGAATCGGTATCCATTATTATTGCTGAAGATAATGAAGGAGTTCTAGCTGAAGGACAAAAGATAACTATGTACAAGGAAGGAAATTACTATTATGGCGATTTATATTTTGAAAATGAAGGCAATTATATTTACAGCATAGAAGTTGATACCGGCCATGGAAAACTATCATCGTATGAACAAAATATAGTTGTATTAGCTAAACAAGAGATTATAGAATCTGATAATGAAGACCAAAAGATACCCTACCCTAATTTGATTTCAATTCTACTATTAATTTCTTTGATAGCAATAAGAAAACGAGATTAGCTAGTTCTTAATACATTGGATAAGGACAAAGCCAAATCTGTTGGAAGAAATCCAGATCCTATTTCACTGTATGCATTTTCACCCGCCACTCCTAAACTGTATGTAGCGAGTCTTGCAGACTCATATGGAGTTAAGCCTCTTGCCATTAAAGCCCCTAATAAGCCAGCCAAAACATCCCCAGTGCCACCGACTGCCATTCTTGGATGGCCAGTCTTATTTTGCTTAGAATAGGTTCCATCGGTAATAAAATCAACCTCACCTTTTAGAATGAGAGTGATATTGTTTTTAGATGCAAATTGAGACATATCTTTTTCTGTAGGAATAATTCCTAATCTTTCAATCTCCCCTCCATGGGGAGTTATAATTATGTTCTTAGAATTAAAATCATATAAATTAATTGCATCAGCATCGATTACTATATTGTCACAATTATCTATTACTAACTGGACAGCTTCTAAAGATTCAGAATCTTTACCCATACCAGGCCCAATAACAATACTGTCAAACTTCATATTAAACAAGACTCTAATATTGTCTGAATTCACTTTATTTCCATCGAGTTTATGAACCATTAATTCAGGAATAAATGACGAAACAGCTTCATAGGAATTCTCTGGAACAAAAACATGAACTAAATCTGAACCTGATCTATAAGAACCTAGGCCAGCTAGATAAGGTGCTCCTGAAAAGGCTCCACCTCCAACAATAGCTACCTTACCATTTTGACCTTTATGTTTTTTCCCATCCCAACCAGGAAACAGCAAGAGTTCTCCAGGCCCTGTAAGATTATCTATCTCTTTTGGAAATCCAATATTTGCAAGTATTATTTCTCCACTATTCGAATTATTCATAATAGCCTTATAATCATGAAAAGTTATGGTGATATCTGGAATAACACTACAAGCTGTACCAATCCCAGAGGGGACGTCAACGGAAACTATTACTGGAAATTGATTCATTAATAAAATGTATTTATCCAAAGGAGGCCTGACTTCACCTATGATTCCTGAACCCAGAAGACAATCAATAAGAATATCAGATATCTTTCTAAATTCGCTTAATTTATTTAGAGACAAAACATCACAGTTAAGTTGAGAATAGGCCTTATTAGCAATTATTGATCGTGGTAATCCCGAACTTAATATATTTACTTTAAAACCTTCATTGATTAGGATATCTGCAGTTACATAACCATCACCACCATTGTTACCACTTCCACAAATAATCGTAACGACATTATTATTTCTATAATTATTAATAATATAATCTGCCACAGCTTGACCTGCTTGAGTCATTAAAGAGGTTAAATCTACATTATATTGTTCTGCATTCTTGTCCAATATTTGGAATTCTATTAATTTTCTCATAAGACAAGTTGGTAAAGAAACAATGCAAAGAAACTAAATAATATTAATCCAGATAAACGATCCATTGGTACTCGAATCATACCAAAGGTAGCTACCGTAATCAAAATCAAAAGAGGCATTGTAGTAGTTAGTATCATTTCATCCACATCAATTGGTCTGATAATAGCTAAAATCCCCATTACCATAAATATATTTGCAATGTTTGACCCAATGATATTACCCACTGCGATTTCCTTGTGTCCTTTCTTAGCTGCAGATACCGTTCCCGCTAATTCAGGTAAGCTAGTACCAATTGCTACAATACTAAGACCAATAACTACTTCAGATATTCCAAAATGAGTAGCAATATCTACGGCAGAACCAACAGTTAATTGAGCACCAAAAAGTAATGCAACTAAGCCCCCCACAAGAAAAACATAAGAAACATTGTCTTGTTCAATTGGATCTCTCTCTGAATTAACTGAGCGAACGTATAACCAATACATATAAAATAAGTAAAGACTAAAGAATACAATGCCTTCATTCATAGATATTGATTTATCTAATGAAAAATAGTAAAGTAAGATTACTGCCAAAAGCATGACATAACTGTCATTATTCGCATCATTTTCGGGTTTTATGGTAGTATTTAGAATATAAAAAAATATAAAACAAGATGTTCCTAAAACTAGCCCAATATTTGAAATATTTGAACCAACAATATTACCTAACGCCAAGTCATTATATCCTTGTAAAGACGAGATAATCGAGACTAAAAGCTCCGGCAAACTTGTTCCGAAAGCAACTATTGTAACACCTACTACATGAGGTGGAATTCCTTTCTCCTCTGCGAATACTGCCGCATTGTCTATGAAATAGTCTGCACCTTTGGTTAAGAGAACAAAACCAATTATAAGTAAAATTATAGGAATTAATAAACTCATCTTATTTTCTCCATATTTGCTATTTTCTTCTTAATTAAATGCGATTTTGCAATATCGTGTCTCACAAATAGATTATTACCTGAAATATATTTCAGACCTTTCTCACATTTTTCTTCGGCCATTTCGATTGTTGATGAAGTAGATACCATAGCTCCAGCTCTTGAACTAGTAGTCGATATTTTCCCGCTGCTTTCCACATTAACGGCAGCATAATATAAATCTGAAAACTCCCTATGTCCACTATCCACGATTAAAGTTGCATCAGGATTGGGATTACTGCCATATCCTTCAGGAACAATGTATTTACAGACTGATGCCTCATTACGGAAATTAACTGAGGTAAGATTACCATCGATAATGGCACTACATACCGATGCGAAATCAGTATCCAATAAAGTCAATAAATTCATAGCTTCCGGATCTCCAAATCTCGCATTATATTCTATTAATTTAACTCCATTCTTTGTAGCCATAAAACCCCCGTAAAGAACACCTTTGTATTCACTTCCAGTGTGCTTCAATAGAGCTGAGGCTACTTGTTCATTAATATCTCGTGCAGCTGCTATTTCATTGTCATTTAGAAACGGTAAAGAATGATTAGAATCTGTATAACTACCCATTCCTCCCGTATTTGGACCTATGTCTCCTTCGTATGCTCTTTTATGGTCTTGAACGGCAGGCATATGAGACAAAGTAGTACCATCACAAAAACTCATCAAAGAAAATTCTTCTCCATATAATTTTTCTTCAATAACATAATTTCCCGAATTTTTCAATAGATTCTCACAATATCTTAAACCTTCATTCTTATCTTTAAGATGTTCACCAGATACCTTCACACCCTTACCCCCCATTAATCCATCAAATTTAATCACGTATTCTTCAGATAACTCATCGATAAAACTACTAGATCCTTGTAGTGAATTAAACTTCCTAAATTTTGGTGAAGCGTCTATGTGATATTTATTTAACAAATCTCTGGTAAAACCTTTACTAGTCTCTATTTGGGCTAATTCCTTGAGAGGTCCGACAACTCCGATACCTTTCTTCCAAAATTTATCAGCTAAACCATTTGCCAAAGGATCTTCTGGACCTATGACTACACAATCAATAGATTTAGATAAACTGAAATCTATAATTCGATTTAAATTTACATGTGAAGCATAACTATCTACAAGAATATAATCTTTGGATTTTTCAATTATTCCTGGATTTAGATTAGTCAAAATTGAAAATACATTAGCTCCCACTTCTGCGAGTTTTTCAGCCATGATATGTTCTCTAGCTCCGCTACCTATAACCAAAAAGTTCATTAATTCACCAAATCAGATATTCGAATTAAGGCTTTGTAATCTATATTAAATGGAGCTATCTTTTCATGAGCCCCTTCCTCTCGGTCTACGACAACCATAACCATAGACACCTCTACTCCTTCATCGACTAAAGCTTTAACAGACTCTAAATTCGATCCACCTGTAGTAGCTACATCATCAACTAAAACAGCTTTACCCTCACTTATTCCTTCAATCCTAGATCCGGTTCCATGCTTTCTTTCAGACTTTCTAATCATAGAATAAGGAATACCTGTTTCTAAGGATAATGCCACGGCCAATGGAACAGCTCCCAACTCCATGCCTGCAATAAAATCAATATTCTCAGGTAAATATTTTGAAAACTCTTTTGCAATTAATTTAAGTATCTCTGGATTAGTTGAGGCAAGCTTCATATCAACATAAAAGCTTGATTCCTTTCCTGAAGTTAAAGTAAACTTCCCAAATTTAACCGCTTCACAATCCATTAATTTTTGCTTGAGCTTGTCCAATGATTTTTTGTCCTCCATAAAGTGTGTCATGGGAGGCCTTAAAAAATCAGTATCCCTAGTTTAATATCTTTAAAATAGAAGGAAGAACTTCTATTTCAAGAGGAGTAGTCCCAATATTCTCCCCATCTATGTTGATAGCAGTGGGTTCATCAGTTTCAATTTTAAGTTTAGAAAATCGGTAAAATTCTACATTCGGATTCCATATGTGGGAACCTCCGGCCTTAAGCTGATTAAACAAACCCCAAACTTTTCTTCGACTAATTTGATAGATTACTCCAAGATCCATTTTGCCATCATCTACTTGAGCATAAGGGGCTAAAGATAACCTATCTCCACCAGTACAAGTATTCTGAATTAACAATAATATGAATGATGAATCGATTAAGTGACCATCAATGTAACATTTTGCTTTACGAACTTTGCCTCTTATTATACCCAATAATGCACCAATATCATATCTTAATGGCCCTAAAAAACGCATCTTTTCAGCTAGAATATTCGAATCGACACCTAAACCCCAGCCTACCAAATTATGAGAATATCGAATTGCTTCACTACCGTCTAATACAAATTTAGTTTCAGCAATATCCATTTTTCTTAAATTTCCATTAATGATTCTATCAGTAGCATCTCTATAATCTTCAATTCCCATATCATTGGCTTGACTATTGCCAGTGCCTGCTGGAATCAGGGCCAATGGGAAATTTTCGTAAGCCTTATCATCACGCCTCATCAAACCCGTTATCACTTCACAAAAAGTACCATCACCTCCAATTGAAGCTAAGACATCCCCTTCTACCAAATCCAAATCCTCAACAATTTGGATTGCATCATTTGGCCCTTTAGTTATGTATGATTGAACTGCTATTCTTGCTTCAAGTAACGTATTTTCAACCTCTTTACCTACACTTAAACCTTTTTTTCTACCTGAAACAGGATTAACTACTAAATGAACACTCTTTACTACATAATTATCCTTGATTTGAGGTTTCGAAAAATGAGATTTTTTTATTGGATGTAATATACGGCTACGACCCAAAAAACCTTTTTCAGATACAGGTTCTTCAAATACTATTTTTTCAGGTCCACTCAAGAGATTACTACATGTATCAAGCTTTATAAGGTAGGGCCTGTCGACAGGATATCGGGAATGTGGCGAAAGCTGAACCCTAGAAGTGAGGAATCGCGATGAGTAAATCATTATACAACTACGTAAGAGACCAGTGGAAGCGTCCATCTGGAGACATGAAACTTCTTCAAAGAGAACGTTTAGTTCAATATCGAAGAGAAGATGCTACAGTTAAAATTGTAAGGCCAACAAGAATTGACAGGGCAAGAGCCTTGGGCTTCAGAGCAAAACAAGGATATGTCATGGCTAGAACTAGAATCAGAAGAGGAGGTATGCGAAAGCATGCTATTACTTCAGGTCGAAGAGCCAAGCGTACAGGTATTGCAAAAATAACAATGGGTAAAAACTTACAGATGATTGCTGAAGAAAGAACCTGTAAAAAATATCCAAATTTAGAAGTTTTAAACTCCTACTGGGTAGCTGATGACGGAAGATACAAATGGTATGAAGTCATTATGGTCGATCCAAATCATCCTTCTATTATTGCAGATTCTAAAATTAATTGGATTTGTAACAGAGCTCACAAAGGTAGAGCACACAGAGGATTAACATCTGCTGGAAAAAAATCGCGTGGTTTATACAATAAGGGTAAGGGTGCTGAAAAGTTAAGACCAAGCCGCCGTAAACACATGTCACGCAATAAACAAAGCAGAACTCCACACCCACCAAGAAAGACATAGTGAGTTGATAGTATAACCTACGACAGAAAGAATCCATTTATGGCTACTGTAGTAGACGCCTATTGCATCTCTGAGGGATCTACTAAGGAAACTAATCACTACGTAGTGTCTATCAGAGGTAGCGGTCTAAGATATAAGCCAGGAGACTCTCTCGGATTTTATCCAACAAATGATCATGAACTTGTAAAACAAACCATAAGAAAACTTGGTTTTAGTAGAAAAACACTAATAAAAACCAAAGATGTAGCCGAAACTACGTTGGAAGAAGCCTTACTTCATCGTTTTACAATTCACCGTTCTGGTAAAAAATTTCTTGCTGCAGTCGTAGCTAAAATGAAGAATAGTAAAGAAAAAGAGACCCTAACTGAAATATTAGATGATCGTGAAAAAGTGGATAAATACTTGTTTACTAGAGATTGTATAGATATTCTAAATGAAAATCCGGTGCATTTTGAACCACAGGAATTCATAGACATATTATCACCTATAACTCCTCGCCTTTATTCTATTAGCTCATCACCAAAGACCCATCCAGGTGAAGTTCATCTTACTATCGCCATAGTAAAATACAATAATTTTGACAGAGATCGATTTGGATTAGCCACAGGCCATCTAGCAAACATGGTTGAAGTAAATGAAACTAAAATACCCATGTATATCCAACCAACCAAGGAATTTATTATACCTAAAGAATCTTCAAAAGATGTTATTATGGTAGGACCTGGAACTGGAATTGCTCCTTTCAGGGCATTTATTGAGCATAGAAAAGCCACGAGTTCAACTGGAAGAAATTGGCTCTTTTTCGGCGAAGTGCATGAGGCCTCCACTTTCTTCTATAAGGATGAATGGAGTGAATACATGAAGCATGGACATTTAGATAAATTAACGACCGCCTTCTCGAGGGATCAAGAAAATAAGATATATGTTCAACATAGGCTACTTAGCAATGGCAAAGAACTTTGGAAATGGCTAAATAATGGCGCATATTTTTATGTCTGTGGAGATAAACAGTACATGGCTAAGGATGTACACTCAGCTCTTATTGAAATCGCGCATAAGCATGGTAAAATGGAAATGGCAGACGCTGAGAACTATATTAATAAAACATTGATGAAGGATGAACATCGCTATCTTAGAGATGTATACTGATATTTAGTAATAGTAAACTAGTTAGTATTATTTATTTTTCCCACCCTGCTGAATAATCTCACCAGTTTGTGAATCATAAGTATTACCAGTAACGGGATCATATCTAAAGCCAGATTGTTTAGTCTGAATATTTGCTGCTACCTCATCATCCTCGTAATAATCCAAATAATCTTCACCATCTCCTAAACGACTATATCCAAAAATACCTAAGCCAACTACAGATAATAGAACCAGAGGAACCCAAACTAATGGTTCATCAATCAAGGAACTATCATCCTCTACTACTTCTGGTTCAATTACTACAAATTCCTGTACTGTAACGTTAACTTCAGCGTAGGCTGTGTTATCTAATTCATTATATTCATCAATAATATTGTCGGGATCAATTCTAGCTTCAATATAATAATCCCCAGGTTCAGTTGGTGTCCACGTAAATTTATGAATCTCCTCACCATTTACACGACCAAGTGGACTAGTCTGATAAATAGTAAATAACTCTTCATTTATGAACAATGAAATTTCAGCACCTATGCATTCATCTGAAGCATTACCGAAATCAATGCCAACTGGACATTCACAGCATATCTCTGGTCCAAAATTTAGTGAACTGACCGTAATCTCCAAAGTCTGATTTAAGAAAATTTGGCTAGGAATATTAACCATCTCTACTGATAATTGGAAATTTTTGGGCTTAACCAAAATACTCGTATTGAGCTTATTGTCTGTTAAATTCTGGTCCTCAAAATCGCTTTGAGTAATTTGAGCTTCAATTGTTATATTATGCAAACCTACAAGATTAGTTGATTTCCAAAAGACAGTAACAAATCTGGTTTCACCATAACTTAATTCTTCCTGATTCACATAGTAAATCTCATTACCTTCAAAATCATAAGTTTGAATCTCAGGTGAAGATGAATTATCTAGATATACTGCTAATCTGAAATAAGGTATTACCGCAAGATTGTTTCTGACTTGTACTATCAAAGATACTTGTTCGCCTTTGAATATGACCTCTTTAGAATCTATCGTAACTAAGGTTAAGTCATATTCTGGTGCAGCTACATTGATGAGAACTGAATTAACATTGTTCCCTTCATCTAACTCACTAATACGTTTAGAAGAATCTGCGTGCCCTGAAACACTAGGTTGTTGTTGATCCCATACATAGGTAGCCGTTATATTGTAGAATTGTCCTTCGAATATTGAAATATCCCATGATTCTATGACTTCACCATCTATTCTGAAATCAATTTTGGCAGTTGAAACATCTTTCGAACCCCTATTGTATACTGTGAAAATAATATCAGAAGGCATTCCCCTTACGGCCTGATCGACTATTAATATTTCAAATATAGTCAAATCTGGTTTCGACGCTAATACCTTTACCTCAAATGTAAAATTGTTATCCATTTCATTCCATTCACTAATTTCATTCAAAGGGTCTATTCTAATAATAATTGTATGATTACCCAACACATCCGTGCCAGTTGAAGAATCCCAAGTAATTAGTGCAGGATGAGTTCCAGGCACTATTTCTTCACCTCTTCTTGTAGCATTGGAAATAGATGAGATAAAGTCATATCCAATCAAAGTTTCATCACCACCTTCAGGAACATCGTAAAATCCAACCCTTATGTCTGCAGCACTTTTCATATAGTCTTCATTAAATATATGAACTTCAAAATCAACTGAATGTTTGTCAAAAATAGCTTCTAACCACTCATCATTAGGCGTTATAGTAATATTACGAGAAACGTCTAATGTCAATTCCGGATTATGGGCTCTAACGGTGAGATCGGTAGTTAATATATTATCATCTTCTCTAAATTCTTCAACTTCATCTCTTGAATCCAAAAATATAGTAAGAGTGTAATCTCCAATTTCAGAAGGATTCCAAGTTATATTAAACTGTGCTGATTCACCAGGTGATAAAATAGATCGTATTTGCGCTTCTTCTATTGAAGTTGTGACTCCATCAAAAGTTTGTCTAAAATCAATATAATAATTTGTGCAATCCTGCCGCCCGTCATTCTCGAAAAGTATCAATATATCTACAGAGTCTTCTTCAGCAGGACTCTCAGGTGTTACCATCACATTCATTTCAACTTGCAAACCTCTAAGATTTGACAAAGGCTGTTCAAAAATTGTAAACTCGTAAACGATTCGATTATTAGATTCATTAGTCTCATCTATTTCTCCATTAAAGTCTATACTAATTGTCAGAACACGGTCGCCAGTTCCGCCACAGAGATCATTACCACAACTAAAATCAATAATAGCGCTTTTATCTTGAGTGATAGTAGATTCAGTTGATTCGAAAATGGGTAAGCAACCATCCCCCGCATCACACTCTTGGGTACTATTCCAAACCACAACATCTACATTATTTGCCGGCTCTAGACCCGTATTTATTACTTCAAAATAAATGTCAAAGGCTTCGCCCTGTATAGGATAATCTGGAGAAAAAGTAAAATTTACAGGTACTAAATCAGCATCGATGGCTTGAGCATTAGATGAACTTAACAGAACCACTAAAAGAGCTCCAATAATTGTTAAAGCTGCAAATACTATTTTTTGCATACCATCTTAGTTGTGATATAAGTAATTAAAACTACCCCAACAAAATTTCGGAACAATTGCTACTTTAGCACTACAGAAAAACCTTTTACTAGTGCTAAAAAAAAATTTTGAAGATATACAAAGTACATACACAGTGTTTATAATGTGCTCTTTTTGCGAAACTATGGACCCGGTAAGTGTGCTTGACTACAGATATGGTACTGAGCCAATGAGGACAGTGTTCAGAGCAAATTCTTATTTGAATTATTTACTCGAAGTTGAAGCTACGCTAGCTGAAGTTCAAGAATCGAAACAAATTATCCCTAAAGGTATCTCTAAAGCCATTAGAGAAGGCGTTAAATTAGTCAAAAGAGAAAGAGTGGAAGAGATTGAGGCTGAAATCAATCATGATGTAATGGCTGTCGTTAAAGCCCTTGAAGAGCAATCGGGTGATTCAGGTAAATGGATTCATTTCGGAGCAACTAGTTATGATATTGTAGATACTGCCAGAGCTTTACAACATAAAAGAGCAATCGAATTATTAGAGGAAGGCATTGACAGTTTGATCAGGTCCATGGCAAAATTAGCTAAGTCTCACAAAAAAACGGTCATGTTAGGCCGTACACATGGACAATGGGCAACACCAATTACCTTTGGTCTCAAAGTTTCAGTATTCATAGCTGAATTAATTAGGCACCGCGATAGATTAAAAGAAATAAAACCTCGTATTTTAACTGGAAAATTCTTAGGAGCTGTGGGTTCTGGAGCTGCTATGGCACCAAACACATTAGATGTACAAACCACTATATGTCGGAAATTGGGATTAAATGAACCATTAGCTACAACACAGATATTAGGAAGAGATAGGATAGCCGAAATGATTGCTTGGGGATCAAATCTAGCAACTAGTTTAGAAAAATTCACCTTAGAAGTACGTAATCTTCAAAGAAGCGATATCGGTGAAGTCGCTGAAGCTTTCAATAAAGAAAAACAAGTTGGTTCTTCGACTATGGCTCAAAAGAAAAACCCAATTACCTCTGAGAACATAGGCGGACTTTCAAGAATAGTCCGATCCATGCTCTACACTTCATACGAGAATAATTTACAGTGGCATGAAAGAGATTTAGCCAATTCGAGTAGTGAAAGAATCATTTTACCACAATTTTATATTTTACTGGAATACATTATTATTAAATCCGACAGTGTATTCTCTAATCTTTATGTTAATAAAAAGAAAATGACTGAAAATATGTCAAAGGCAGGCGGGCTACCTATGGCTGAAGCATTTGTTATTGCCCTAGGTAAAACTGAATTAGGAAGGCAAGAAGCTCATGAACTTGTACGTCAAATTTCTATGGATGCTGAAACCAATAATCTTACATTTAACGAAGCAATCAGCGCAAATCCCATTGTTAATAAATACTTAGAGACTGAAGTAATACGTAAAACCCTGGAACCTGAAAATTATATCGGACACTCTGAAGAAATAGTTGATAAGGTATTGGATTCCATTTAATGTATGGTTATGTTATAGAAACAAATTCAAACCAAAGCATAAAGAGATTAGGTGATAATTTAATTCTATCCTTGTACAAAGATAAAATCATAGCTAAATATAATTTATTTGGTAAGAACTTATTCATAGAAACAAGTGAACCATTGGCAAAAGAGAATCAAACTGATGATTCCTTTCTTCCTGCAATTATGTCAAACTCTGAACAGAATGAGATATATGGAAAGATTAGAGAATTAATTAACAGAGTAAATAAAGTTGATAATTTTGCAGTTAAAGTCATCCGAAAAGGAGAACATAAGTATACATCAACTGAGCTTGCAAGAAATGTGGCAGGAGCTGTATTCGATAAATGGCCAAAGATCAAGGTTAATCTGGAAAATCCTCAGCTAGAAGTCATAATTCAAATTATTAATAATCGTAGTATAATATACGTTAGATACTAATGAAAATAACGATAATAGGTCCAGGAGCAATCGGAGTCTCGTTGACATATGCATTGGCTAATAGTCAAAATGAGATTGCTTTATTAGTAAAAGAAGAACATGGTAATCTTGTAAAACAAGGAGTAATTCGAATTAGAAAATTATCCGGTGCAATCTCTAATAAAAGAATAAATATAATTACTGAATTAGGCAAAACCGATTTAGTTATTTTGGCAGTAAAGAGTTATAGTGTGGAAACATTAGTAAATCAATTAATAGAAATTAAAACACCAATATTATGCTGCCAAAATGGACTCCAAACTCTAAATAAATTGAAAGATAGAATAAATCCAAATCTTCTTTCGTATCTTGTTACCGGCGCCGGTAGTTCAAAGATTGAAGCCGGATTTTCCCATCATAACGGAAAAGGTTTCACATTTATTGGCCAAATAGAAGGCCGTAACGGAATTCTTGTTCAAAGTGTATCTGATAGCTTAAATATCAATGGAATGGAATGTAAACTTGTCAAAAATATACAAGACTATGTTTGGTTAAAAGCTATCATCAATAGTGCCATAAACTCAATTGCTACTATTAATAGAGTAAGAAATGGAGAACTTAGGAATAAAGAGTTAGTTAAAGATGTTAAGAACATTTGTAACGAAAGTACTGCCATCGCTCAAAAAATAGGTATCAAACTACCTCTAGACCCGTGGAAAGAAATTATGACTATTCTGGATAAAACAGCCCTCAATAAATGCAGTATGCTACAAGACATAGAAAATAATCAACATACTGAGATAGATGCAATTAATGGAGAATTTGTAAGAATAGCTTCAGCCAATAACCTCGATTCAAGATATAATACGTTAGCAATTAGTAAGGTCAAAGATATAACTAATTGATACCTAAGGCCTTATTAGTCTTAGAAATTGATTTTAAATTGTCACTTTCCAGATTAAACATTGCCCTTATTGCATCAATATTTTCAGGTATAACATCTGATTCTTGATGTATTGCTTGATAATAATACAACTTATTGCCTAGTGCATGAACTCCATCTTTCCAAACCGCTATTTGATTTAAATCACCTCTGGTATAAGAAGAATCTCTGGCCAATTCCATTATCTCTGCAGTACCTGGTAAGTTACGTATTTTCGAATTTTTATCTTTTAAGAAACCTTCTAATAAATTAACTCTAGGTGTAGCATCCCAAAGTGAAATTATTTCTTCCACATCTGGCTCTCTATCCAATTCTGCAATAATACAATGAACATGCATTATAGTAGTTGGAACTTTGACAGCCATAGTTTGTATATTTAGATTATCAATAACTGTTTGAACATCAGGGCCATGGTGGCTAGGGACTGTCAAAACAGGCTCTATAGAATTAATTGGTCCTCTATCGCTATCTTTTGGATCTCCACTGCGTCGAACCATTACTGCTTGAACATTATCTATGCTGTACTTACTTAAAATGGGAAAAAGTGTCCGAGATAGACCGGTTGTATTACAGGAAACTACTCTTACATAATCTTGATTTATGGACGAGGAATAATTAGTTAAAGCATTGAAACTCACACCAATCGGTTCGTGTTTTTCTCCACCTTGCCATATCGCTTTAGTCCCACTCTGTTTGTACATGTCCATATTATTAACACCTAGTTTACCAGGTGTACAATCTATAATAATATCAGCAATCTTAACTAAATCCTCAGTAACTCCTGAAATTTGAACGCCTTTCTCCTCGAAGAAAGCTATTTTCGATTTTGTGGATGCAAAAACTGGGAAACCAGCATCTAATGCTCCCTTAATTTCATAAGTTGGTTTTGTCTTTACAATACCAACAATCTCCATATCATCTTGGAGTTGTACTGCCTCTGCTACCCGCTTTCCAATAGTTCCGTAACCATTGATGCCGACCTTAATCATATATCTTTATTTGATAGTGCTATTTAACTAATTATCATCAAAAAATTCACTTATCCTTATCATCGCTCATTTTCTTTCGAAGCTGCTCTATCGAAACTGAAACTTTTTTATCTGGAATAGAATCAGTAGGCTGCGAAAATTCCTCTACTTTATCTACATTTGAACTGAAATCTTCAATGTCCTCGACCGCTGGAGTAAAATCTTCAACATCAGTAATGGAAGATGACTCTTCACTCTCTGAGACTGGTTTAGAAATAGCAAAATCTCCATTTCCTCCTTGACCCGATGGAATGCCTCCTTCTTCAATATCTGAGATTAGTTGTTCTCTTTTATCTGAACTTCCCTCTTCTCCAATAGCTTCCAAAACGTCTTCAGTAGACATTTCAGAATTGTCTTCTACAATATCTTCTTCAGTTTCTATTAATTCATCTAAATCCAATTCGATTTCTTCATTATACAGAAACTCAGGCATTTCTGGAGCTACGGCACCAGGTGTAGCTATAGCTTCATAAAAGTCAAAAGCAGTTCTTTCAACCTCACCCACAAAATTAGATAGTTCTTCTTCATCTCCATCTATTTTAGAATAAATTGCAGCCATTCGATCTGAAACAAAAGCAAAATAATTAGGTGCGACTTCAAAGGCTTTTTCAGTCCAAGTAAATGGAATCCATGCCATTACTTGCTTATTCTTTCTGTCAACACTTATTTTGAGTTGAGGACCTGGATATACTATACCTCCACAAGAAACATCATAATTATTCATGTAAGCCAATACTTTGTAGACATCTTCCTGCCTAGGAACTTCTCTTAAATTGTATTTAGCTTCAAAATAAAAATTAACTCCTCGATAATTCATGAAAATTTCGGGTTGGCCAGAACCTTGAGCTGGATTTGATTTAATTTCTGAATCACCGAATAAAGAACCCATTATTGAATCGCTCCATCCTTGTCTTACTTGCTCAGGTGCATCATACTTGAGCACAATATCCTTGTTTTTTGAACGGAATTCTCTTAACGATTTCGCGTGCGCACTTAATTTCAAACCAGATGCCATCTCACAAAGAATCCATAATGCGTAAATGTCTGTCATTTTTTGAGTTTGTACTAATACGGTCTCTTCGTAATATGACTGATACTCATCTAAGAACTCTCTCCAAAGAATTGGTAAGTCCCTGTATGCTCGATTTCTGCTCCAGGTTTTAGCTTCTATAATAGCCTCACGATTAATCAATCTTTCTTCTTTTCTTGTATTTTTGGCTTTTGGAATTAACTCCGCTAACTTTCCATCTCCTAAAACTCCCTTATGGAATTTACATGCTAAATCCAAGCGATCTAGCTGTTCTTTAGTTGATTCGTCGAGAGGTTGATATTCTTTACTATAAATTATTGCCCAAGCTTTCTTTTCACGCTCACGTCGGTCCATTTCATCTCTGAAGAATATGGCTTCAATGAATACTTCCATGTGGAATTTTACTAATAATATATTTGTGGGCGTACTCCATTTTCTTTTACGTATATCTGTAACATGGGCTGTAGCGTATTCAGTCCCTTTTTGAGCACGCGCTAGGGCTGTTTTCTGCCACCTTACGGCACCTCTTATCTGCGACTTCATTGTTTTGCGCTGAACTTCAACTTTGTAAGTATAAGCTCCTTTTTTGATATCGTTAGTTACTTTCAATAAGTTACTAGAGAATTCGAGTAACTTTTCAATATTCAGTAATATTTTTTCTTCTTCAATTGAAGAGGTTCCACCAGGATACATACCTTCAGGAGGATCATCAGCTCCCGAATTCTTAACTAAGTCAGGTATATGTTCATCTCTTAGCTGCTTAAATTTTTCATAGTCCAACATCCTCGGGGCAATAACTACTTCTAACTTATTAGAAATGGAGCTTCCTGATTTATTATGCAAAGAAATGGTATTAGTACCAATATAATCTGGAACTACGAATTGCATAGAATGTGTTGTATTGGATCTAACTGGAGGTAGAGAATCGACTTTAGCAGTTCCCATTCGGATGTGGATGTCTTCTAAAGCTCTGAAAGCATTAATATTGAGCATTACGGACTCACCCTCTGTTAAATTAACTGAATGTCCTTCAGGTAACTTGAGCTCTATAGTTGCTTCTGGTAAACTCATATCAACCGAATACGCTTAGACCTGGTGAATCTACCATCTTCTCCAAAGTAACTGTAATACTGTGAGTACTTCCCAATACTTCCTGGGATTTCAACATTAAACACTTCAATTCATTTCGTTCTAAACCTTCTAGTGCTGGCATTATGTTAGATTTAATGACGTCCCCAAGTGCTCTGTCTAAATCATATTGTCCTATCGAATTAAAGACTGTTAACATAGAATCAATAATAACTGCAGGTCCTATTTTTCTATAAGTTCGAACTCCTCTAGGTAGTTCGTCGTCTCGTGACTGTGGAAGTTCCTCTTCTGCCAAGAAACTCATTAATTTGTTGAAGGCTTTAAACATTATACCACCATCATCATAAAAATCAAACATTTCTTTTGCATACCAATCCTCTTCAGTTTCAGGACGATCTGGAGCAATACCTAACTTATTCAATTTATTGAATACGAAAATAGGCATACGTCGGTATTCGTCATCTCTGTCAGGTAATCCTATTTCCACAAAAGCAAATCTACGCATCAAAGCATGACCTACATTGAATAAAGTATTTTTATCCTGAGTATTCATAGTTCCAATAATTCTAAATTCTGGAGGCATCATAAATGGAGCTCCGCCTGTTTCTTTAGCAGTCAATAAGGCTTGTTTATCACGATATTCAAATACAGTAAACAATTTACCAAAAGCTTCATCAATATTTGCTCTGTTAAACTCATCAATTACGAGATAATGGGGTTTACCAACCTCTTGCATTGTTTTTTCACAAATTTTAGCAGAATCTGAAACATATCCATCTTTGAAATAATAACCACCTGAATCATCAGGAGAAATACCCCCAATTACCTCGAAATTAGACCATTCGGCATTAGCTGTAACTATTGAATAATTAGGAATCATACTACCATCTTTGGCTTCATTGACTCCACAAAGCTGGCTCAAAAGTAAATTTGCCAGAGCTGTCTTACCTGTACCTGGATCTCCGTAAAGCATTATATTCCTACCTGACT
>TARA_B110000438_G_scaffold107929_1_pt1 | contig 20213 bp, 23 predicted proteins | sample TARA_B110000438 | Tara Oceans TARA_B110000438 (sample SAMEA4398413) | marine metagenome | biome: Polar Biome; feature: [MES] marine water layer (ENVO:01000295) within the mesopelagic zone...; material: water (ENVO:00002006), including particulate matter (ENVO:01000060) such... | reverse complement strand
TTGTATTAAAACCAAAAAATGTTTAAGGAATTATATCAAAAATCTTTAAGACTTGCAGCACACAAAAGTTCAAAATTATATTTAGCAATTGTGTCTTTCATAGAAAGTTCATTTTTTCCAATACCACCTGACGTTATGATTATACCTATGGTAATAGCAAAAAAAAATGATTTTATAAAAATTTTTTTTATTGCTACTATTTTTTCTACTCTTGGAGGATTGTTGGGCTATTTTATAGGTTCATCTTTTCTAGAGATATCTACAAAAGTTGTAGAATTTTATGGATACGAAAATAAAGTTAATGATCTAAAGAATACAATGTCTTATGGCACAGGTAAATATCTTTGGTTAGCAACTTTATTTCTTGCAGGATTTACTCCATTACCATTTAAAGTTTTTACCATCACTAGTGGTATGCTGGAATTTAATTTACTTTTATTTTTTTTTATTTGTCTTGTTTCTAGAGGATTAAGATTTTTTGTAGTTGCTTATTTATCATATAGATTTGGAAATGCCTTTAATCGCTTTATGGAAAATGAAGGTTCAAAATTTTTTATAGTTTTGGGAATTTTAATTATAATTTTTTCCTTAATAATATATTTCATTATTAAATAATATGTTTAAAATAAAAAATAAAATAGTCCTTAATTTAATTTTAATATTTGCTATTTTTGCATTGTTATTTGCCTATTATGTTGAATATATTTTAAATCATAAGCCATGTAACTTGTGTTTAATTGAAAGAATTCCATATATTTTTACAATTATATTTATCACGTTAAATTTAATTATAAAAAAATTTGAAAAATTTATTCTAATTACACTTAGCTTAATATTTATATCAGCGACCTTTCTATCATTTTACCATTTTGGCATTGAGCAAGGATTTATTAAAGAATCTTTGGTTTGTGATTTAAATAATAAAAATTTAAATTTATCCAAGGAAGACCTTTTAAAAACACTTCAAAAAAGCACTATAAGTTGTAAGGATGTTACTTTTAGAATACTTGGTTTCTCGCTTGCTACATTAAATACAATTACATCTTTAATATTAAGTATTATAACTATTAAACTTTATCGAAATTATGAAAAAAACAAACAAAACTAAAGTAGAAGAATTTATAAGAGTTGATCATGCGGGGGAACGCGGAGCTATAAAAATATATGAAGGCCAATTATTAGCATTAAATACCTTAGTAAAAAATGAAGAATTAAAAAAAATTATTGAAGAAATGAAAGAGCATGAAAAAGAACATTGTGAATATTTTGAAAATGAAATTAGAAGAAGAAATATTAAACCCACAAAATTATTACCTCTCTGGGATCTACTGGGTGTTGGTCTGGGCTTTGGTTCGGCTATAATGGGGAAAAAAGCTACTATGCTTTGTACTGCCTCTGTTGAAGAAGTTATAGATTATCATTATCAAAATCAAATAGATCAATTAGAATTAGATGAGAAAAATTTAAAGAAAAAAATAATAAAATTTAGAGAAGATGAATTACATCATAAAAATATCGCATATGAGTCAGGTGCAACTAAAGAGGGTCTATATTCAATTTTTGACAAAATTATAAAAACAGGATCAAAAATTGCAATTAATATTTCTGAAAAAATTTAATTAAGGTTGTAATTCAACATCCCAGTATAGATAATCCATCCAGCTATCATGTAAAAAATTTGGAGGAAAATTTCGTCCATTATTATGTAAATCTTCGATAGACGGTGAATAAGGTTTTTTTGATAAAATCAAACCAGATTTTTCATATAATCTTCCACCTTTTTGAACATTGCAAGATGAACAGGCTGTTACAACATTTTCCCAGTTGGTCTCTCCTCCTCTAGATTTAGGAAGTAAATGATCAAAAGTTAAGTCTTTTTTATCCCCACAGTAAAGACATGAAAACTTATCACGTAAAAAAACATTAAATCTTGTAAAATTTGGATTTCTCTGAGGTTTGACAAAACTTTTTAAGGCTATAACACTTGGCAAATTCATCTGGAATGAAGGACTTCTTATTTTTCTTTTATAATTAGATACTATACTTACCCTATTCAAAAAAACTGATTTTACTGCATCTTGCCAACACCATAAAGATAATGGATAATAACTTAAAGGACGGTAATCAGCATTTAAAACCAATGCTGGACACTTTTCTAAAGGAATTTTTTCAACGCTTGAAAACATATTTTAAATTTAACCTATTAAATAATTAAATTCAACATAAACTAATATTAAAAATATTATTTACTTATATAAATTTTTTTTTATAAATTCTAAAGCTAAACTAGAAGCCTCAATAGGAATGTTATGTTCACAATTTTTTAACATTTTTATCTTAATATTATAATCTATATTTAAAAAAAAATTTTTTGCTTCCAATAGATATTCTGGAGAAACAATATTATCTAAATCTCCATGCAAAAGAAATATTTTAGGTTTTGAATTTATTCTATTTAATAGATCTTTATTATTAATAATTTTGCCTGAAAACCCTACAATACAATTAATCTCTTTTTTAAATGTAAGACCAACATTGAGTGAAATCATACACCCTTGGCTAAATCCTGATAAACAAATTTGAGAATCTTCTAATTCATACTTTTTTTTAATTTCATTTATATATTTTTTAATTATATTCTCTGCAACGAGTGCTTGTTTTGTAATATATTCTTGATTATCAATAGAAAGATCAAACCACTGATAGCCAGATGGATTTACTAAACATTTTTCTGGTCCATTTGGACAAAAAAAAATTGTATCTGGTAAAAATCTTCTCCAATTCATTGATAAAAGACTAATATCATTTCCATCTCCACCATAGCCATGTAAAAGTATAATTGCATTTTTTGGCCTATGATTTGAAAACGGTTCAATTATTTTAGTTTTTAATGAAAGTTCCATTTTAGTTATTTTAATTATTTTTAGACATTTTTGCTATAAGCCATTTTTTAAATTTTATATCTGAAAAATCAGCATAACCCAACACTCTAGCAAATTCATCTGCGTCACTGTTAAAAAATATAGTTGTTGGAACACCTCTTAATTTAAATAAATCAACTAACACTAGGTTTGGATCAAAAAAAATATCTAAATTTTTAATATTTAAATTATCAAAAAAAATTTTTGTTTTATTTTGGTTTTTTTTTTCTAAATTAATTGGAAATACTTTAATTCCATTAATTTGACTAAGAATATCTAGTGAGGGCATTTCTTCTTTGCACGGAGCACACCACGTTGCCCAAAAATTTAATACATAAATTGAATCTTTATAATTTTTTAAGTTAACAATATTACCGCTAAAATCTTCAAAAATTATTTCTTCATAATTTATTGGTTGTTTGTTAACTATAATGTTATCAAATGGAACTTTTGTTGCTGCATGTGTAAGGGTTGTGATAAAAAACAATTGAGATATTATAAATATAAAAATTTTAAGTTTTAAAATATTCATGATTAAATAGTATGATTAATTGGTAATATAATGAACAAAAAAAATGAAGCAGTTTGGGGAACTAGATTTAAACAAAAAACTTCAAATTTATTTCAAAAAACTGGTACTTCTATCGAAATAGACAAAAAGTTATTTAAAGAAGATATAGAGGCATCAATTATACACACTAAAATGCTTGCTAAACAAAAAATCATTTCAAATAAGACTTCGAAAAAAATAATTATTGGATTAAAAAAAATACATAAAGAAATCATAAACAATAAATTTAAATTTCAAAAAAAACATGAAGATATACATCTAAATATAGAAAAAAGACTTTTTGAAATTATAGGAGACGAAGCTGGCTATATGCATATTGCAAGGTCCAGAAATGATCAGGTTATTACTGATTTTAAAATGTGGATAAGATCAGCAACTAAAGAAATAAATAAAAACCTGGAAAATATTATTAAGACAATATTAAAAGTTTCTGAAAAAAATATTTATACAATTATGCCTGGATTTACACATCTTAAAAATGCTCAGCCTGTATCATTTGCTCACTATCTAATGGCGTATGTTGAAATGTTTACTAGAGATAAAAAAAGATTTTTGAAAAATTTAGAAAACCTTTCTGAAAATCCACTGGGTGTAGCGGCTTTAACAGGCACTTCTTTTAATATTGATAGAAATTTTACAACAAAAAAATTAGGTTTTAAAAAACCAACAAATAATTCAATAGATACTGTTGCAGACAGAGATTTTGTTTTAGATTTTTTATATAGTGTTTCTGTATGTTCGGTTCATATTTCTAGAATAGCCGAAGAACTTATAATATGGAATTCTGATGGATTTAACCTAATTAAATTATCTGACAAAATTGTTACTGGATCTTCAATAATGCCTCAAAAAAAAAACCCTGACCTTCTAGAATATTTAAGAGGTAAATCAGGGATTACATTTGGAAATTTGTTTTCAATGTTAACAATATTAAAAGGTTTGCCTTTATCTTATTTTAAAGATCTTCAAGATGATAAGGAAATAGTATTTAAATCAAATGAAACGATAAATAACTGCATTGCAATACTTAATGAGGTTTTAATAAACTTAAATCCCAATAAACAAAAAATGTTAAAACTTGCTAACATTGGGTATATTACAGCAACAGATCTTGCTGACTATTTAGTAAAAAAAAATAATATGTCTTTTAGAAAGGCATATAAAACTACAGCTTTAATAGTTAACTACGCTGAAAAAAATAAAAAAAAACTGCAAGAATTAAGCATCTATGAATTAAATAAAATAGAACCCAATCTGACAAAAGAAGTGTTAAAGATTTTTGACTTAAAATATTCAATTAACTCAAAAAAATCATTTGGAGGAACATCTTTTGATAATATTAAAAAAATGATAACTAAATACAGAAAGGCATAAAATGACAAAAAAAACTATATTAATTATACTATGTTTGTTTTTTTTATTTTCTTGTGGAAAGAAGACAAATCCAGAATATAAAGCGAATAAAAATAATAGCATTATAATAAATATTTAATGAAATATATTAATAAGAGTTTTTTTATAGAAAAAATTAACGCTGAATACCTGGCAAAAAAATTTGATACTCCTATTTATTGTTATTCGTATAGAAGGTTAAAAGAGAATATAAATAATTTCAAAAACAATTTTAAATTAGTTTCTCCTTTAATATGTTTTTCAATTAAATCAAATCCCAACCTAAGCCTAATTAAAGAAATAAGAAAATTAGGTTGTGGTGCTGATGTAGTTTCAATTGGAGAACTAATGAAAGCATTAAAAGCAGGAATTAATCCCAAAAAAATTGTTTTTTCAGGAGTTGGAAAAACTTCCAACGAAATAAGCTATGCAATTGATAAAAAAATACTATTAATTAACGCAGAGTCTAAAAGCGAAATATTAGAAATTGAAAAAATAGCCAGATCTAAAAAAAAAATTATCAATATTGGAATTCGTTTAAATCCTAATACAGATGCAAATACATTAAAACAAATTTCTACTGGGAAAAAAGAAAATAAATTTGGTGTTACAGAAAAAATATTTTTTGAATTAGTCAAATATTGTAAAAATTCAAAAAATATTAATCTTAAATGTTTAAGTGTACATATTGGTAGTCAAATAGTTAATCACCAACCTTACGAAAGGATGTTGAAAGTTATTGATAAAATCATAAAAAAAACCAAACATAAATTTGAATTTATTGATTTGGGTGGAGGAATGGGAATATCTTATGCCAATAAGACCAAAAAGCTGAATTATAAAAAATATAGTTCTGCTATAAATAAATTTGTAAAAATTCACAAATCAAAAATTATATTTGAACCAGGAAGATCAATAGTAGGTGATACAGGAGTTCTTATTACAAAAATAATTTATATAAAACAAACAGAAAAAAAATATTTTATAATTCTAGATTCGGGCATGAATGACTTGATGAGACCGGCTTTATATAATGCAAAGCATCAAATATTCCCAGTAAAAAAAAATAATAAAATTTCCAATATAATTCATGAATTTGTTGGACCTATATGTGAAAGTACTGATAAATTTTTAACTTCTAAAAATTTTCAAGAGTTAAAAGAAAAAGAATTAATAATAATTTGTGATGTTGGGGCATATGGAATGTCATTAAGTTCAAACTATAATGTTAGACCAAAGCCAATTGAAATTTTAGTTAAAGGATCTAAAATTAACATTATTAAAAAAAGACAAAGGCTAATTGATTTAATTTAGCTTTTAATTAAAATGATAAGAAACTTTTTATTTTCTCTAATATTTTTTTCAGGAATTATATTAATTTCTATTATATTTATACCTTCATTTTTTTTACCACAAAAAATAGTATTATTTGGAGGAAAAATTATGGGATATTGGACGGGATTATGTTTAAAAAAATTTTTATCAACAAAAATAGTTATTAAAGGCAAAGAGAATATATTAGTTAATGAAAAATTTTTTATAGCATGTTCGCATCAATCAATTTTTGAAACTTTTTTTCTACAAACAATATTTAATTCACCAATTTTTATTTTAAAAAAAGAATTACTTAAAATTCCTGTATTTGGATGGTATTTAAAAAAAATTGGTTCAATATCGATTGAAAGAAATAAAACAACAAAAAGTAATCTAGGATTTTTTGATCGAATTTCTAGTTTAACTAAAAAATCAAACAGGCCTTTAATAATTTTCCCTCAAGGAACTAGATTAACGCCAGAAGACAGATCACCATTTAAAAAAGGAGTAGGCAGAATCTACGATGAACTAAAGACAAAATGCCAGCCTGTTGCAATCAATTCAGGGTATACTTGGCCCAAAAAAGGGCCATTAAAAGCAAATTTAACTTTAACTATATCAATTTTGAATTCAATTGATGAAGGAATGGATAAAGAAATTTTTTTAAAAACTTTACAAAATAATATTTATTCTGAATTAGACAAAATAAGCTAGGCTTTCATTGGCATAACTATAAAAATACTATCTTTGTCAGATTGATCTTTTATTAATGCAGGTGATCCAGTGTCATTCAAATACATAATTATTTTTTCACCATCAATTTGAGACGAAACATCAATTAAATATTTGGAGTTGAAGCTAATATTAAGATCATAATCAAATTTAACTGATAATACTTCTTTTCCATCTCCACTATTTGGATTGTTTACAGATAAGTTTAATTTATCTTTTGTTAGTTCAAATTTGACTCCATCTTTTCTATCAGACGAAACAGAGGCTACTCTATCTACTGAACTTAAAAATGTTTTTAAATCTACTTCTAATTTTTTTTCATTATTTTTTGGCACTACTTGAATATAATTTGGAAATTTTCCATCAATTAACTTCGAAACTAAAATACTATTATCAAACTCAAATTTTATTTTTGATTTTATATTATATATTTTTATATCTCCTTGGTAATCTTCTAGTAAGGATGATAATTGAAAAATTGATTTCTTAGGTATAATTACTGGCTCAAAAATTTTTTTTGAATCCATTTTTGCTTTACATATAGACATCCTATGACTATCAGTTGCAACCGCTGTTAAGAAATAATTTCCTTCATTTTCACTTTGATGTAAATATATTCCATTCAAGTAATGTCTTGTTTCATCATTAGAGACTGAGAATTTACATTTATTAATTAATTTTAATAATAATTTAGCATCTATGGAGAATTGATTTTCAGAAAAATTTTCATTTATAAGTGGAAAATCATTTGATTTTAAACAATTAAGGTTAAACTCTGATTTATCAGAATTTAATTGTAATTTATTTTCATTAATTAATTTAAAATCAATATTGCTGCCAGGTGTTAATTTTCTTATTATATCATAAATAATAGATGCTGTAGTAGTTGTGCTGCCTTCCTCTTCTATTTTTATATTTTTAATCTCATGTATGAATATCAAATCTAAATCAGTTGCTGTAATTTTAAGATTAGAATCCTTAGCTTCTATTAAGATATTTGAAAGTATTGGTAGTGTACTTCTTTTTTCTATTACGCCTTGGCAATAATTTAGTGATTTTAAAAATTGATCCCTATCTATGCTAAATTTCATTTTGATTTTTATATAATATATCGTTCTTAAGTTGTTCTAAATTTTTACTTAAATCATTATCAGTAAGTTTTAATTTATTTATAATTTTAACTGAGTGAATAACAGTTGTATGATCTCTATTTGAAAACTCACGACCAATATCGGGCAAAGATTTAGAAGTTAGATTTTTTGCTAAATACATAGCAATTTGTCTAGGTCTAACTAAATATCTAGATCTTCTAGGGGACAACATTTCAATTTTACTTATTTTATAATTATTACAAACAATTTTCTGGATATTGTCAATTGTAATTTTATTTTCGCTTATATTTAGCAAATCTTTTAAGATTATTTTTGCTTCACTAAAAGAAGGTGATTTTTTATAGATTCTGCTAAATGAAATAATCCTATTAAAAGCACCTATTAGCTCCCTATTGCTAATTCTTATTTCTGAAGCAATGAAATTGATTATATTTTCTTCTGGTTCTATAGTTTCAACAAATGCTTTTTTAATCTCACTTAATTTACTTGTTAATATTTTTAATCTTAAATCTAAATTTGATTCTTGAATATCAATTACCAATCCACCTGAAAGGCGAGATTTAATTCTTTCTTGAATCTTTGTTAGCTTTGCTGGGGGTCTATCAGAAGATATTATTATTTGTGATCCTTTTTCAATTAATGCATTAAAAGTATGAAAGAACTCTTCTTGCATAACTTCTTTTCCACTAACAAATTGTATGTCATCAATAATGAACACATCTGTGTTTCTAAAAAAATCTTTAAATTTAACCATTTCATTGCTTTTTAAAGATTTAACAAATTGATACATAAATCTTTCGGCAGAAATAAACATAACTTTTTGTGTCTTTTTTAACTGTAAACCTATTGAATTTAATAAATGTGTTTTCCCCATTCCTATTCCACTATAAAGAAATAAAGGATTATAACTTGCAATTTGATCACAAACTTTTTTACACGCCTCAAATGCTAAACTATTACTAGGACCAACCACAAAGTTTTCAAAATTTTTATTAGGATCTATTCTCGTATATGCCAATTCAGATTCTTCAATATAACTAACATTGGAATTAATTTGATTTCCTTTTATTTCTTGATCAGCTTGGGAAGTTAAGCTCTTTTCGATAATAAAATCGATTCTTGAAATATTATTTTTATAAATTTTAACTATTTTAATTATTTGATCTAGATAACGAGATACGACCCAATCCCTTATAAATCTAGTAGGAGCCGATAAAACTATATAGTGATCCATTTCTTCAACAAGTTTCAGCTTTTGTATCCAGCTATTAAATATATCATTTCCTAATTTATTTTTTATATCTTCAGAAACTTTCTGCCAATCTATTTTATTAGAAAAGCTATTGTTAGCTTCTTGTGTGGAATTTATTTTTGGCATAATTTTTATGTGTGATTACTTTCTAGTAGTACGAATAATCATTCAAAGCAAATAATTAATTGCCTTTTATAAAAAAAAAAAAATTAATTAATAAAATTATTAACGTCTAAGTAGAATAAAATTGTTGGTTGATTTTATTTTTTTTTTTTATTTAATAAAAAAATTTATTTTTTTTATTACTAGATGTTGTAAGAAATTTAAAAAAGGATTGTTATGTAGTGAATTTTTTTTTATTTTTAGTATATTTTAAGTTGTATATTTTTTTTAAATAACTAACGATTTGTTTACTATTTTAATCAACCAAGAATTGTTTACTTTAAGGTTGAAATTTTTTTACTAATTCGTGAAATATTTCTTGACGCTGTTTTCTTATTTATAACGCCTGTTTTGGCTATTTTCATTAATTGTGAGTTAAATTTAGGAAATAACTTCTTTGCTTCACTTTTCTTATTATTAGTAAGCAATAAATTCATTTGTTTTACCAGAGATTTATACTTACTTTTTCTAATTTTATTAGTAACAGTTTGTATTTTAACTCTTCTAACTCTTCTGATAGCTGATTTTGTATTAGGCATAGTAAAAAGAAATTTATGTAACGTGTTTATGAATTTTAATCAATAAATATATTAAATTATTTTTGACATTCTAGGCAATAAAATGATGCTCTATTGCTAATTATTATCTTTTTTAAAATACCTTTACAGCCAACTTTTGGGCATTTGCTATTTTGCTTGCCATATACTTTAAATTTCTGTTGGAAACTGCCCAATTTCCCATCAATTTTTTTAAAATCCTTTATTGATGACCCGCCAAAAAAAATTGCTTTTTTTAAAACTTTTTTACTATTTTTAATTACATCTAAAATATTTTTTTTATTTAATTTAGAAATTTTTTTTAAAGGATTTATAGAACAGTAAAAAAGTATTTCATTTGCATATATATTTCCAATTCCACTAACAAATTTTTGATTAAGTAATGTAGATTTGATATTAGTTTTTTTATTTTTAATAAATTTTTTAATATATGTATAATTAAACAAAGAACTAAATGGCTCAGGACCTAAATTATTAAATGGTTTTAGATCTAAAAAATTTTTGTTTAGCAACTTCAAATATCCAAATCTTCTAGGATCATTATAAACTATTTTATAATTATTATTTAAATTAATTTCAACATGATTATGTTTTGTGGGAAGTGATGACAAGTGATAAAAACTTGCGTTTGTATTTTTGGTATTATTTTTGAAAACCAAATGAATTGTTCCTGACATACCAAGATGGATTAATAATTTTTTTTCATCATTAAAATGGAATATTAAATACTTGGCTATTCTTGTAATATTTTTTATAGTTTTCCCAACTAAAATCTTGTTTATATTGTTTGGGACCTTATATCTCAAATTTCCATTATTAATCTTTATTTTCTCAATTTTTGCATATTTAATATTTTTATTTAAGGACGATTTTAAAATTTCAACTTCTGGTAATTCAGGCATATAAATATTATATAATAAATTATAAACTAATATTATTTTAAAAATATGAAATTAAATAAACAAAATAAAGGACATTATGTACAAAATGTTTTTGACCAAGTTTTTGATAAATATGATTTAATGAATGATATTATGTCACTCGGGGCACATAGAATTTGGAAAAAAGAATTTATTAATTGGTTGGCTCCACCTAATAATAAAAAATTATTAGATATGGCTTGTGGGTCAGGAGATATTTCCAAATTATATATAGACTCTACAAAAAATAGTAGAGTAGAAGCTATGGATGCTAATTCAAAAATGATTTCTATTGGCAAAAAAAAATTAAATGATTATAAAAATATTAATTGGAATATCGGTAGAGCTGAGAAATTAAAATTTGATGATAATATATTTGATTTCTACACAATTAGTTTTGGACTAAGAAATGTTGCTAATATAGATCGAGCACTAAAAGAAGCTTTCAGAGTATTAAAACCAGGTGGAAGATTTATGTGTTTGGAATTTTCTAAAGTACAAAATAGTTATTTAAACAAAATATACCAAATTTATTCAAAAAAAATTCCTAAAATTGGAAAATTTATTGTTGGAGAGAGTAAGCCATACAAATATTTAATTGATAGTATCGGAAATTTTTATAATCAAGAAGAGCTTGTTAATCTTATGAAAAAAAATGATTTTTATAAATCAGAATATAGAAATTTAAGTGGTGGAGTGGTTGCAATACACTCTGGGTGGAAAATATAAATATGTTAAAAAAAACAATATTATTATTTAAAATAGGAAGAAAATTAGCTAAATCAAATATCCTTGATGTTTTATCTGAAAACTATAGTCCACCTTTTTTGGTAAAAATTTTTTTTTACATTTTTGGATTTAAATTAAATAAAGATGCTCAAATAGATAATAACAAAACACCTGGGCAACGATTATGTTTATCTATTCAAGAAATGGGAACTACATTTATTAAATTAGGTCAGTTCTTAGTAACACGACCTGATATAATTGGAGATAATTTAGCTAAAGACTTAGAGGCACTTCAAGATAGATTGCCAGAATTTAATAAGAATAAAGCTATCTATATTATTAAAAAAGAATTGGGTGATGAAGTTTATAAAGAAATAACTGAAATAAGTGAACCAATTGCTGCAGCTTCTATTGCTCAAGTACACTTTGCTAAAATAAATGTAAATGGTCGAATAAAAGAAGTAGCAATTAAAATATTAAGACCAAAAATTGAAAAAGTTTTTAACGAAGAAATAGATGCTCTAATGATGTTGGCTTCTATAGTTGAAAGCATGATAAGTAAGACTAGAAGATTAAAATTGGTCGAAGTTGTTCACTTGTTAAGAGAAATTACTAATTTAGAAATGGATTTGCGTTTTGAAGCTGCTGCAGCAAATGAATTATATGAAAATACAAAAGACGATATAGGATTTAGTGTTCCTAAAATTTATTGGAACTTTACTACAAAAAATATTTTAACCTTGGATAAAATAAATGGAATTTCAATAAGAGAAACTGAACAGTTACAAAAAGATGGTGTTGATGTAACAAAATTATCAAAAAATATTATTCAACATTTTCTGAGACAAGCTATTCGGGATGGTTTTTTTCATGCTGATATGCATCAGGGTAATATTTTTGTTAATAAAAATGGAGATATTGTTCCTGTAGATTTTGGAATCATGGGACGCTTAGATATCTTAAGTAAGAGATATCTCGCTGAAATTTTGTATGGATTTATACAAAGAGATTATAAAAAAGTTGCAGAAGTTCATTTAATGGCTGGCTTAGTTCCAAAAAATACTTCGAATGATGAACTGGCACAAGCATTAAGATCAATAGGAGAGCCAATTTTTGGCCAATCTATTAAGGACATATCTGGAAGTAAATTACTTAAACAATTATTTGAAGTCACTGAAAAATTTAATATGCAAACTCAACCTCAATTACTTTTGCTTCAAAAAACTATGGTTGTTGTTGAGGGAGTGGCAAGAAAACTTAATCCAGAAACTAATATTTGGGAAACATCAAAACCTATTTTAGAAAATTGGCTTAAAGAACTTAAGAATCCAATAAATAAAATTTCAGATACTATTAACAATACATCTGAAATAATTAAAAAACTTCCAGAACTGCCTGAAATTATGGATAAAGCAAATCAGGCTTTAACCTTAATTGCACAAGGTAGAATAATGCCAAATTCTTCCTCATATTATTCATTAAAAGAAGAAGAAATAAAAATTAAAAATTTTAGAAATAATTCTATAATCGCTTTTTTAGTTCTTGTAATATTTCTACTATTAGTATTTTAATTATAGATAATGAATATTTTAAAAAATAAAAAAATTTTACTTGTAATATGTGGTGGTATATCCGCTTATAAAACTCTCGAATTAATAAGACTTTTAAAAAAAAAAGAAGCAGAAATTAAAACGATACTTACAAAAAATTCAAAAAAATTTATTACACCTCTCTCTGTTGCATCTTTAACTCAAAATAAAGTTTATGATGATTTATTTGATCATAAAAATGAAGCAGAAATGGACCATATTAGCCTTTCTAGGTGGTGTGATGCAATTATTGTAGCTCCAGCAACAGCAAATACAATTTCAAAACTAAGTTGTGGAAATTCGGAAGATTTAGCATCAACTGTTATTTTAGCTTCAGATAAAAAGGTAATTTTGGCCCCTGCAATGAATGTACGAATGTGGGAACATTTAGCCACTCAACAAAATATAAAAAAACTTAAAAATTTTGGATATTTATTAATTGGTCCTGAAAAAGGTGATATGGCCTGTGGTGAATATGGAGAAGGTAAAATGTCAGAACCAAAACAAATAATGACTTATTTAAATAATTTTTTTGAAGAACATAAAAAAAATTATAAAAATAAACTTAAAGCTTTCGTAACAGCTGGACCTACTAGAGAATATGTGGACCCTGTAAGATTTATTTCCAATCAATCTTCAGGAAAGCAAGGTTATGAAATAGCAATATCTTTAGCTAAAAAAGGTATTGATACAACTTTAATAACAGGACAAACAGCATTAAAAGATCCTGAAAATATAAATGTTATTAAAATTGAAACTGCTGATCAAATGTTTGAGGAAACTAAAAAACAATTACCTGTAGATATTGCTATATGTGCTGCTGCAGTTTCAGATTTTAAAATCTCTAATTTTAATAAAAATAAAATAAAAAAAAAAGATAAATTAAATTTAGAATTTGAAAAAAATATTGATATTTTAGAATATTTATCAAAACATAACTCTTTGAGACCTAAATTAGTTATTGGTTTTGCTGCAGAAACTAATGATCTATTAAAAAATGCAAAAGAAAAAATTATATCTAAACATTGTGATTGGATAGTAGCTAATAATATTTCTGATTCTGGAATTGGATTTGGATCAGATTTTAACGAAGTATCGATAATCTACAAAGAAAAAAATAAGAATAATGAAAAAATTTCAAAAAGAAAAAAATCTGAAATTGCTGAAATTATTACAGAAAAAGTAATAAATAATTTTAACTCTTAACCATCAATGGTTAAAATTTTAATAAAAAAACTTCAAAAAAATATTTTGGTACCAGAATATAAAACTGAAGGATCTTCAGGTTTAGATCTATTAGCTTGCATTGAAAATCAAATACAACTAAAGCCAAGAGAAAAAGAATTAATACCTACAGGAATAGCTGTTGCAATCCCTAATGACTTCGAAATCCAAATAAGACCCAGATCTGGTTTGGCTGCTAAAAATGGTATTACTGTTCTAAATACACCTGGAACTATAGATGCAGATTATAGAGGAGAAATTAAAGTCATATTAATCAATTTAAGTGATAAAATATTTACGATTAATAAAAATGACAGAATTGCTCAAATGGTTATTTGTCCAATAATTAAAGGAATTTTGGAAGAGGTAGATGAACTTCCAAAAACAATAAGAGGTAGTGGTGGATTTGGATCTACTGGAAAATAAAAATTAAAAAATGCAGTTAACCAAAAAGCAAATTGAAAGGTATTCAAGACAAATAATTTTAAAAGATATCGGTCCAATTGGTCAAAAAAAACTTTCTAATTCAAGCGTTTTGGTTGTTGGAGCAGGTGGCTTAGGATCCCCCATCTTAATGTATTTGGCAGGTGCGGGTGTTGGTAAAATTGGAATAGTGGATCATGATAAAGTTCATATATCTAATCTTCATAGACAAATCTTATTTGATACATCGAGTATTAAAAAAGACAAATCAAAAATTGCATCTTTAAAAATTAAAAAAATTAATCCTGATATCAATATAAATTATTTTAAAACCAAACTATTAAAAAAAAATATAAATAAAATTGCTTCTAATTTTGATATTCTAATAGATGGAAGTGATAACTTTAAAACAAAATTTTTACTTAATGATTATTGTTTTAAAAAAAAAAAAATATTAATTGTTGGAGCGATTAATAAATTTGATGGGCAAATAATTACATTTAATTTTAAAAAAAAAAATTCTCCGTGTTTAAGATGTTTTTACCAAGGTAATCCATCAGATGATTTATTAAACTGTGAAATGGATGGTGTAATTGGACCAGTGGCTGGTATTACTGGAAGTATTCAGGCAAATGAAGCTATAAAAGAAATACTAAAAATTGGAAAAAGTCTATGTGGATATATTTTAATTATTAATACACTTAGTTTAGATTTTAGGAAAATAATACTTAATAAAAAAGAAAAATGTAAATGCAATTGAAAATAATTGTAATATTTTATTTTATCTTATTAACAAATAATGCATTTGCCAAACCAATAAATTATTATATGTCATTAAAAAATGATAACACAAATGTTAGACAGGGTCCAAGTTTTGAATATCCAATTAAATTTATTTATAAAAAAAAATACTTACCAATTAAAATTATTGATAGATTTGAAAATTTTAGAAAATTTAGAGACTTATATAATAATTCTGGATGGATACATATTTCACAACTTTCTAAAAAAAAAACAGCTTTAAATATAAAAGAAAAAAATCTACTATTAACAAAACCTCAAATATATTCTAAACCAATAGTTCAAATAGAAAAAGGTAAGTTAATCATAATAAAAAAATGTAAAGTAAATTGGTGCAAAGTTTTAATAAATGAATACGTCGGATGGATAAGAAGAGATAGTATCTGGGGAAAACTTAATTAATTAAAAGGATTTTCTAAAACACAGGCAACTAAATGTATACGAGCCTGTTCACCACCATTAAAAAAATTATGATATTTAGTATTATTTGTAATAGTAACATGGCCATCTGCTGGTAAATGCTTTGCTACATTTTCTATAACCATAGAACATCCTAAGTTAGTTATTATTGGTATATGCAATCTGGGTTCTGGATCTTTGTGCCAACTTAATGTAGACCTTGGTTCCTTAAGCAAAAGTCTTACTCTACCAAGTTTAAATCTTTTTTTTAAAATCTCATAGATCTCTTTAAAATAAGTATTTTCGAACTCTGGAACTAATTGCGTATATTTGGACTCATCTATGTCTATATCCCTTGATACTTCTTTTCCAGATTCATCTGATATTGTCCAATATTTTCCTCTAATATTATTTCCTTTAATTGAATCTTTATCATTCGGTATCTGATTTAAGGATATTGCGCCAAAATGAGTAACCCCTGGTGTATCAAAAGATTTCTTCTTTAATATAACTTCTAAATCTTTTCTTAATCTAGATATATTAAATTTAAGATCAGGTACTTGATAAAAATCTTCAAAGGCAACTTGTGTCATAGATAATTTTATATATCAAAACGATCAGAATTCATCACTTTTGTCCACGCAGCGACAAAATCATTCAGGAACTTATCTTTTGAATCCTCACATGCATAAACTTCTGCAAAAGCTCTTAGTTGTGAGTTTGAACCGAAAATTAGATCAGCTCGAGTTCCTTTCCATTTAACTTTACCAGTTGTTCTGTCTCTTCCTTCAAATAAATCTTCTTTTTTTGAAACTTCCTTCCAAGTTGTATTCATATCTAGCAAGTTAACAAAAAAATCATTCGTAAGTTTTCCTGGCTTTTTTGTAAATACTCCATATTCTGAATTATCAAAATTTGTATTCAATGTACGCATTCCACCTATTAAGACTGTCATCTCAGGAGCTGTAAGTTTCATTAAATTAGCACGATCTATTAACATCTCTTCAGCTGATAAAGAATAATCTTCTTTAACATAATTTCTAAAACCATCTGCTTGTGGCTCTAGTAATCCAAACGAATGTAGGTCTGTTTGATCTTGGGAAGCATCTCCTCTGCCTGGGATAAAAGGAACTTTTATTTTTTGTCCTGCTGATTTTGCTGCTTTTTCAATTCCAACACTACCACCTAAAACGATCAAATCAGCTATAGAGACCGATTTACTTTTAGAATTAAATCCTTTTTGAATTTTTTCTAAAACTTTAATGACTTTTGATAATTGTTTTGGACTATTAACTTTCCAGTCTTTTTGTGGTGCTAGACGAATACGAGCTCCGTTTGCTCCTCCTCTTTTATCAGATCCTCGAAAAGTAGACGCAGAAGCCCAAGCAGTGGTAACCAACTCTGAGATTGAAAGTCCTGATTTTATTATTTTTGATTTAAAAACTTCTATATCTTTATTTTTTAATTTGTATTTCATTTTTGGTATTGGGTCTTGCCAAATAAGAACTTCCTTAGGAACTTCTGTGCCAAGATAATTAGCTCTAGGTCCCATATCACGGTGAGTAAGTTTAAACCAAGCTCTTGCAAATGCATCTGCAAATTCCTCTGGATTTTCGTGAAAATTTCTAGAAATTGGTCCGTATTTAGGGTCCATTTTCAATGATAAATCAGTTGTTTGCATCATTGGAAGATTTTTTTGTGATTTGTCATGAGCATCTGGTGTCATTTCAATATCATATCCATTTTTTTTTGGAGTCCATTGATGAGCACCAGCAGGGCTTTTTGTTAATTCCCAATCGTAACCAAACAGGTTTTCAAAATACCCCATGTCCCATTTTATTGGATTAGTTGTCCAAGCCCCTTCTATTCCACTGCTTATTGTGTCAACTCCTAAACCACTTTTATAATTACTATTCCAACCTGTGGCTTGATCTTGAATTTTTGAACCTTCTGGCTCTGGACCTTTGTGAGATTCTGGAGCAGCACCATGAGATTTTCCAAAAGTATGACCACCTGCAACTAGAGCAACTGTTTCATAATCATTCATTGCCATTCTACCAAATGTTTCTCTAATGTCGTGAGCTGCTAAAAGAGGATCTGGATTTGCATCTGGTCCTTGTGGATTAACATAAATCAAACCCATATGAGAAGCTCCCAAAGGTTGCTCTAAATCTCTCTTACCACTATATCTATTTACTCCTAACCATTCTTTCTCAGAACCCCAATAAATGTCTTCTTCAGGTTCCCAAATATCTTCTCTACCACCTCCAAAACCAAAGGTTTTGAATCCCATTGTTTCTAAGCCAACGTTTCCAACTAAAATAAACAAATCTGCCCACGAAATTTTTTTTCCATATTTTTTTTTAATAGGCCAAAGCAATAATCTTGCTTTATCTAAGTTAACATTATCTGGCCAGCTATTTAGTGGAGCAAATCTTTGGTTTCCAGTTCCTGCACCACCACGTCCATCACCCGTTCTATATGTTCCTGCAGCATGCCATGCTAATCTTATAAACAAAGGTCCATAATGACCATAATCAGCTGGCCACCAATCTTGTGAGTCTGTCATTAATTTAACTAAATCTTTTTTTAATGCTTTAAAATTTAATTTTTTAAATTCTTTTGAATAAGAAAATTTCTTATCCATTGGATCTACTAAAGAAGAATGTTGAGATAAAATTTTTATGTTTAAACTATTTGGCCACCAATCTCTATTTGAAGTACCTCTACCAGCTGGATGTTTAGGGGGTGTACCCGCGCCTGTAAATGGACATTTGTTAATTTCACTGTTCATATTATTAATTCTCCTTTAATGCGTTTGATATGATATTTTATAATCATTCTAAATTTCATGTCAAGTAGTTTAGAATAGTTATAAACTAATGAGAATCATTCTCAATGTTTATGACTATATTAATATTTTTTATAGATTTTCCCTTCGGAGGATTTGGCATACTTTTTAATTCAATTTTGTTTGAGTCAATATCAATCAGTTCATTTTTTTTGGTGTCAAAAAAATGATGGTGATCACTTATATTGGTATCAAAATAATTTTTCTCATTATTAATTGAAATTTCTTTTAAATATCCTTTTTTTTTAAATGCGTGAACAGTGTTATAAATTGTAGCTAAAGATATTTTTTCACTTATTTTTTCCTCAATAATTTTTGTAATATCATTGATAGTGAAATGAAAGGTTTCGTCAGAAGAAAATAAAATTTCACAGATTTTGATTCTTTGTTTAGTAGGCCTTAAGCCAGATTTTCTGAGTTTTTCTATAAAATTATTTAAATTTATCATTTATTCTTTATAATAATTCTAAACTATTTCTATATTATAATTGCAATAAATCAAGTATTAAGGATTACAAACCTATGAAAAAAAAATCATTTACTTATGAAGATTTAATAAGTTGTGGAAAAGGAGAACTTTTTGGTCCTGGTAATGCTAAATTACCACTTCCTCCTATGTTGATGTTTGATAGAATAACAGAAATTAAAGAAGATGATGGCACTTTCAATAAAGGTATTGTTAAAGCTGAACTTGACATCAAAGATGACCTTTGGTTTTTTGATTGTCATTTTAAAGAAGATCCAGTTATGCCAGGATGTCTAGGGTTGGATGCAATGTGGCAGTTAGTTGGATTTTATCTTGGGTGGCTAGGCAATCCTGGAAAAGGAAGAGCCTTAGGGGTTAGTACTGTAAAGTTTACAGGTGAAATTTTAAAAAGTGTAAAAAAAGCTAAATATGTAATTGATATGAAAAAAATTATGTCTCCTGGAGGAACCACCGTTGGACTTGCAAACGGAACTTTAATGGCTGATGATAAAAAAATTTATTCAGCAGAAAATTTGAAAGTTGGGTTATTTAAATAATGAAAAGAATAGTTATTACAGGCTTAGGTATTGTTTCTTGTTTGGGTAATAACCAAGATGAAGTTTACCAATCTCTCCTAAATTCAAAATCAGGAATATCTTTTTCTAAAGAATACAAAGAACATAATTTAAGAAGTCATATACACGGTAAACCAAATATAAAAATAGAAGATCATGTTGACAGAAAAACAGTAAGATTCATGGGTTCTGGTTCTGCATATAATTATATAGCAATGAAAGA